>Ga0310330_100010_pt1 | contig 85978 bp, 100 predicted proteins | sample LakMicDCLTotalB5_FD_195544 | JGI IMG/M metagenome (GOLD analysis project Ga0310330, IMG submission 195544) | Enriched freshwater cyanobacterial communities from Lake Michigan, Michigan, United States - MI23.DCL.Total.B5 (v2) (version 2) | ecosystem: Environmental > Aquatic > Freshwater > Lake... | reverse complement strand
GTGCTGGAGCCACTGCTGCTTATTGAACCGATTTGAGCCCATGAAGATAGGGGCGCTAGCAACAAACCAATTGCCACACCAAAAACAACTGAACCGGATCGGCTGCTCACTAGAACCACAATTCCCACAAAATCTGTATCCGAATAATGGACAGCTTTCTTTGTGGCTTCTTTAAGGCAAGGTAGCCATGCTGCAAATTGAAACGGAGAGGGAGGGATTCGAACCCTCGATAGAGTTGCCCCTATACAGCATTTCCAGTGCTGCGCCTTCGACCACTCGGCCACCTCTCCTTAACTGGCTTTGAATAGCCCGTGGCAACCTAGCAGTTGAACCCTTAACTCCCCATGGCTGTTCTTCATCGGGTTACCATCCACGATCGGCAACGGGGGGAAACCCATAGCGCCAATCTGCCAGAGGGTTCCTACGTGCTCCAGGGCTTTGAGGCCCTTGGCACGCCATTGCCCTTCAGCTGCAGGAATGGCTGTTGCACCGCTTGCGCCGTAAGGGTGCTTGAGGGCAACCTGGAGCAGCCGGAAGCCCTTGGCCTTTCGCGCGCTCTTAAGCAAAAGGGCTATGCCCTCCTTTGCGTTGCCCAGGTGAGCGGCGCCTTGGTTGCAGAAACCCAAGCCGAGGATGAGGTTTATTTATTGCAATTTGGCCAAGCCTTCGCCCGCGGCAGGGTGCGCAAAGCAATCCCCCTTGAGGACCATTGATCAATGCCCACTCAAAGCCCCTTAGAACTGCTTGAAATAGCCAAAGAAGCGGCGGCCGCTGGCTCCAATGCCTTAGAGAAGCACTGGGGAAAGCTTGAGCAAGTGCGTAGCAAAGGCAGGCCCGGCGACCTGGTTACGGAAGCTGATCTAGCAGCTGAGGCAGCCGTTCTTGCTGTGCTTCACCAGCGCTGCCCGCTCATAGGTGTGTTGGCCGAGGAAGCAGGCCTGCAAGGCCCCCTTGGCGAATTGCAGTGGTGCGTAGATCCCCTTGATGGCACCACGAACTACGCCCATGGGTTTCCCCTATTTGCCTGTTCTGTTGGGCTTCTAAAAAATGGCAAGCCAATTCTTGGTGCCATTGAAGCCCCAGCCCTGCAGCAGTCTTATTGGGGGGGCCATGGCCTAGGCGCCTATTGCAACGGCGAGCTGCTTCAGGTTTCCGGTTGCAATGATCTAAGCGAATCGCTTCTGGTAACTGGATTTGCCTACGACCGCTTTGAAGTGCAAAACAACAACTACACCGAATTTTGTTACTTCTCCCACCGCAGCCATGGGGTTAGGCGCGGTGGCGCCGCCTCCCTTGATTTGGCCTTTGTGGCAGCAGGGCGGCTAGACGGCTACTGGGAAAGGGGTTTGCAGCCGTGGGACCTGGCAGCAGGTGTTGCCCTAATTGAGGCGGCCGGAGGGGTTGTGTGTGATTACAACGGTTCAGCGCTGGATCTTGCTAGCGGCAGGGTTGTGGCATCCAGCCCGGGGCTTATGGAGCCTTTATTGGCTGGTTTATCCAGCTGCCAACCGATGCCTAAGGAGATTTACAAAGCATAGGATTTGGCCGATGTTGCGTAAGCACCCATGGCCTTGCAGCCCGCCAGCGGCGCCCGCGATCTTTTGCCCCAGGATGTGGGGGCAAACCGATGGATTTGTGATCGCCTCGCCGAGGTTTATCAGCTATGGGGTTACAGCGAGGTAACACCCCCCAGCATCGAACGTTTAGACACCCTTGAGGCTGGGGGGGCTATCGCCTCAGCCCAGGTTTTACAGGTTGTTGCCGATGAGCCCTTAGGCCTGCGGCCAGAGATGACAGCCAGCATTGCCAGGGCCGCTTGCACTCGGCTCGAGGCGCTGCAAAGGCCTTTACGACTGCATTACAGCGGCTCGATCTTTTTGGCTGAAAGGCTTGATGGCGAAAATCCAAAAATCAACGAGCAACTACAAAGCGGCGTTGAATTAATGGGTAGCGCCAGCCCAGCTGGGGATGCTGAATTGCTCAGGCTTTTGCTTGATGCCGCAGGGCATCTACCCCTAAACGAAAAGCACGCCCCCTGTTTATTAATCGGTCACCAAGGGCTGCTTGAACTAGTGCTTGAAAAAATTGAGCCCTCTGTTCAGCAAAATTGCCGCCGGGCCCTCTGCCATGGGGATCAGCTGGGTTTAAAACAAATAGCCATAAACAACAATCAACTGCAACTGCTGCTGCAAATAATCAAATTGAGGGGAACGCCAAAGCTGGTGTTGGAAAAACTTAAAAACTTGCTTGGCCCTGCAGCACTGCTGGATGAGCTTGAGGAGTTGCTTTCGGCGATAGCGCCCCTTGCTGCCAGCGCTGGAATTCGCTTGCAACTAGATCCAACCTTTCAACCCCAATTCGCCCTCTACGACGGCTTGGTAATGCAATTGGTGTGCCAGGGGCCCCATGCACCAGTGGCCATTGCCAACGGTGGCCGCTACAACAAATTGTTGAAAAAATTCAGCCCTCTAGATGCCGAGGCCACAGGGGTGGGCTTTAGTTTCTCCGTTGGCGAGGTGCGGGTTTTGCTTGGCAATGCCAGCGGCCACGCCCCCCTTCCAAACAAAAAGTGCTGGCTCGTGGCATTTCAGCGATCTGAGCTGCTGAACCAAGCCCTAAACCTCCAGCAACAGTGCCACCGCCGCGGCGAACAGGCTGAACTTTGGCCTCACCCCTGCAACACAAAAGAGGAGGCAGAAAGTCATGCCGCGGCCCGAGGCATCAGCTTGCTCAACTGGCTCAGCTAAAAGATCGATTCCAATCTTTAATCAACCAGCAAGCATTTTTGCTTTTGGGATTTTAGAGTTTGATTAACGAGGATTAATCCGATGGCCCACACGATCATCAGCAACGTGTGTGAAGGCATTGCCGACTGTGTTGATGCCTGCCCCGTTGCCTGCATACACCCCGGAAAAGGGGCAAATCCCAAGGGAACAGCCTTTTATTGGATTGATTTTCAAACCTGCATCGATTGTGGCATTTGCCTGCAGGTGTGCCCGGTTGAGGGTGCAATTTTGCCTGAGGAACGCCCTGAACTACAGCAAATCAGCTAATCCGGTTCGGAGAACCCACCCTCAAGGGGCCTTGAGCTTTGGAGGAGCAGCTGCCTAAGGTTGAAAAGTTTTTAATTGATCTACCCATGACGGTGCTAGAAGAAAAAGGTCAGATACAGATTCACACCGAAAATATTTTTCCAATAATCAAGAAGGCAGTTTATAGCGGCCACGAGGTTTTCCTTAGGGAATTAGTTAGTAATGGCACCGATGCCATCAGCAAAAGGCGCATGGCTGCCATGGCTGGCGATTGCAGCGAAGGACCTGAAGGTTGCATTCAAATACGAATAGATAGAGAAGCCAATACCCTCACCATCAGCGACAACGGCATCGGCATGACAGCCGATGAGGTGAAGCGCTACATAAATCAAGTTGCCTTCTCCAGCGCAGAGGAATTTCTAGAAAAATACAAACGGGAGAGCGATGCAATTATCGGCCACTTTGGCCTTGGCTTCTACTCCAGCTTCATGGTTGCAAAACAGGTGGAGTTGCTCAGCCTCAGCGCAAAAGATGGTTCAGAAGCAGTGCGCTGGAGCTGTGATGGTTCGCCAAACTTCAGCCTTGAAGCTGGCGAGAGAGCTGAACCGGGCACCGATATAATTTTACATCTCCAAGATGAGGAACTCGAATATATTGAGCCCGCAAGAATACGCAATCTAATCACAACTTATTGTGATTTCATGCCGGTTGCAGTTCAGCTCGATGGGGAAACAGTAAACAAGCGTGAGGCGCCCTGGAGACAAAGCCCAAGGGACTTAAAAGACGAAGACTACCTTAATTTATATCGCTATCTTTATCCTTTTCAAGGCGACCCCTTGCTGTGGGTGCATTTAAATACCGATTACCCATACAATTTACAAGGAATATTATATTTTCCCCAGCTCGCTGGCCGAGGGGACTGGGACAAGGGCGAAATTAGGCTTTACTGCAACCAAGTATTTGTTAGCGATTCAATTAAGGAGGTTGTTCCCCGCTACCTACTGCCTTTACGCGGGGTGCTCGATTCACCAGATATCCCCTTAAACGTAAGCAGATCAGCCTTACAAACCGACCGCAAGGTGCGCTCAATTGGTGGTTTTGTTGCTAAAAAAGTTGGTGATCGACTCAAGGAATTAAAACGAAATAATCCAAGCAGATATGCAGAAATATGGGATTCAGTGGCTCCATTTATTAAAATTGGTGCCATGGAAGATGATAAGTTTGCTGATCAAATTGCAGAAATAATTTTATTTGGCACCACCTTAAAAACAGATAATTCCGATGAGCAGGGCGACGCTCCAGAGCCAGATCCAATCCGATTCGCTGATAAGAGTTTCACCACCCTTAGCGGTTACACATCCCGCACCGATGCAAATCACAGGGAACGGGTGCTTTATTGCAACGATGAAGCCGCCCAGGCCGGCGCCCTTGCCCTCTGGCAGGGCCAGGGGACTGAGGTTTTGTTGGCTGATTCATTAATTGATGCTCAATTCATTCCTTGGCTTGAAATGCGCCATGGTGAATTGAAATTTCAGCGGGTTGATTCCGAGCTGGATTCAAGCCTTCAAGAGCAGGAACCAAGCCTTGCCGATGCCGATGGCAAAGAAGCAAGCGAAAAATTGCGCGATTTATTCAAGCAGTCGTTATCAAACGACAAAATCACCATTCAGGTGCAGAGCCTTAAGGGCGAGAACGCACCGGCAGCCTTAATTCTTTTGCCGGAGCAGATGCGCCGCCTAAACGACATGGGAGCCCTGATGGAACAGAGGTTGCCAGGCCTACCAGACCACCACGTGCTTCTCGTAAACCGTCGTCACCGCCTTGTGGATGGATTGCTAAAGCTTTCATCTGGAGCGGTGCTCACAACCAGCCCTGGGGCCAATTCCCCAAGCCAGGTGTTAGCGGAACAGCTGAGCCGCCACCTCTATGAGATGGCCAGGTTGGCCGTGGGTGGCCTCGAGCCAAATCAGCTGGCTGGTTTTCAACAACGCAGTTGCGATCTGATGGGGCAGCTGATGGAAAGGGGCCTCTGAATCAATGCCCCGCTCCTTTGCTAAGCTAGTGGGCTAGTTCTTATTTGGAATTCAGTAGATGTCTCGGGTGTGCCAGCTAACCGGTCAACGGGCCAACAACGGCATGGCCGTTAGCCACTCCCATGTGCGCACCAAAAAGCTGCAGCAGGTGAACCTGCAATACCGCAGGCTCTGGTGGGCTGAAGGGAACCGCTGGGTAAAAATTCGGCTTTCCACCAGGGCCCTGCGCACGGTTCAAAAGAAGGGCTTAGGTGCTTATGCAAAGGAACTGGGCGTAAACCTCGCCAAGGTTTGATTTTACAAGTTGATTCTTAATTTCTAATAACTTGGTTCAAGTTGCTTTTTTAGCATTATTCCATGTACGGCTGAGCTATTAATTTGAATATTTATTTGATCGTCCAATAGCGGTTTATCCAGTTGTTTATTCCAGCTGGAATAAATAGTTTCTGAATTGTTAGGCACCTCTGCCAAATCAAGGCAAGGGCACCCCAAACCTGCTGCTGCTGCTGCCACCTTTGGGTCGTAGCTGAGGGCAGTGCAGGGTGCTCCAGTTAAGGCCGCAAGGATCAGAGCGTGCAAACGCATTGCCAACACCAACCCCGCCAGGGATGCCTCTGCCATGGCCTCTTCAGGCCGTTCAAGGCAAAGTTCCCTTGAGCATCTCCATAGGGATTCCGGCATCAGCCCCCTTGCATAGAGCTGTTGCCATAAACCCCGGTCTTGATGGGCATGGAAAGGCATCCACAACACCTGGCGATGGTTTTGCTCGGCCAATTGGGCTACGGCCTCAAGCAAAACCCGCCACTGGTGGTTTTGCAGCAATGCTGTGGGCCGCCAAGCCAAAATTATTGGTCCGCCACGGCCGCGCCAATGGCCTTTGGCTAGGCACCACACGGGATCAGCACCAATGGGGTCGGGGGGCATGGGGCTGCGGCCCAATTGGCGGGCCAATCCGGCGGAGCCTGGATCACGCCAACTGGCAGCCTGCACAATTGCCAGGAGAAAACGCACCAATTGCCTACTGGGCCAGCGCTTCAAGGGCCCCAGCCCCTGGCCCCAAAGTAAAACCGCTTTGCCCTGCAACCGGGCCGCAATTATCAGGGCTGCATAGAAGATCAAACTTTTAAAACTTGTGCTGTCTTGCAGCAAACTGCCACCACCAAAAATCAATAGCTCGCAACGGGCCAATGCCCTAAGAGTGCTGCTTAGGCTGCGGCGATTGCAGGTTTGAACACCAAATCGTTTAGCTACTTGAACCTGATCCGCTGCGGTAACAACAACATTGCAACCAGCACCCACCTGGGCCAAAAGCGCCTGGAGTAGAGCATCATCCCCAAGATTGTGTTCGCCGTAATAACCGCAGATCAGCAGTTTGTTTGGGGAGGGAACCACAGCGATCGTCCATGCGCCTGTCAGTGTGAGCCATGGCATTACTAAATTGCCAGCAATGCACATCCTTTCCTTTCACACCTGGGTTATTCACCTCAGTTCGGTGCTGGAGTGGCTACTTGCAATGGCTGCTGTGGTTGCCTGGGGAGAAAGAAAGCATGAGCCTGAATGGCGCTGGCTTGCCCTTGCCATGGTGCCCGCCTTAGCTAGTGCCCTTTGCGCCTGCACCTGGCACCTTTTTGATAACAGCATTGACTTGCACTGGTTAGTAACCCTGCAAGCAAGCCTCACCCTGCTGGGCAACTGCTGCTTAGCGGCTGCCGCCTGGTTAATTGCCCGTTCGGCCAAACCGCAGCTGCCATGAACGATCCAGCAGCACCTTTATTTGCAGCATCCCTGCTGCCATACCTTCTTTTCCTTTGGTGGGCAAAACGCAGTGGCCGTTTTCCGCCTCTCGCCCTTTGGGGCTTTGCATTAACACTTTTATTTGTGGCGATCACCATTGGCGCAGCAACCATTGCCCTTAACCGCTATGGGCAGGAATTGGCCAACGTGGATTGGCTCCATGGCGGCGCAGAAGCATTCCTGAGCCTTAGCAATTTGGTGTTGCTTTTAGGTTTCGGCAGTGAACAAGTCTTACGGCCTGCGGCACAATCCGCCCCAGGGCAAGATGATCAACTAGCCGCACCAAGGCCCCCTAAAAAATGACTGTTATTCCAACCCTGATCAGCCCAGTACTGGCACTCACCCCCGCAGTGGTTACTTGGACCCCCAAGGTGGGTTTAGTGATGATCCTCTGCAACGTAATTGCCATCGCCATTGGCAAAGCAACCATCAAATATCCAAACGAGGGTTTGGCACTACCAAACAACAGTTTCTTTGGCGGCTTTGGCCACGGCGCCCTTTTGGCCACCACCAGCCTTGGCCACATCATCGGAATCGGTGCAATTCAAGGCCTTGCAGCTTCTGGTGTTCTTTGAACACCAGCCCCTAGCCAAATAAATAGGGAAGAGCCCTCAGGCCGAAGCGTTCAAAGCGGTAGTTAAAAAGCAGTTCCGATAAATCCGCAGCGCTGCAATGGTTTAGCCCCTGCAGCAACCGCTCCATGCGTTGATCTGCCGCCTTGTTATCCAGGCCCCACCAAGTGCGTTTAGCAAGGCGTCCACTCAAGCTCCAGCGGGTTCCCAATTGCCCCTGGAGCTTTTTTTTATAGGTTTTAATCAAGCCTTGATTTGCTTTTTCATCGCCTGGATTGGCAAGGGCATCGAGCAACAAGGGCAATAGAACCCTGGCGCTCTCCATGGCATGGCGTATGCCCTCACCACCCAACAAATTTGCGGTGCTAACTGCATCACCAAGGGCAAGCAACCGCCCACGGCCATGGCAATCACTCCGCTGCACCCGGCTTCGGATCACCCCGCCATGGCGATTAATAACCGTTGCTCCCCCCAAATCCAGCTTCTTGAGGAGTTGCTTTTGCAATAGGCCAAGGGCAAGGCCACCTAGCTGCTTGCTTTGCCAAGGAGGAGGCAAACGACACACACCCACCTTCAACAGGCCAGGCTGCATCGGAAATACCCAGCCATAACCATTGGGAACCCAGCTACTGCCAAGCGCAAAGCTGAGTTTCTTACTCCAGTGCTGCCAACGGCCCATATCTACCTTTAACAACCACTCAAGCCCGATTCCGAGCAGTAGGTGGTCTTTAACAAGGTTGCTGGTTTCACCAATCAAGCAACGGCTTTGGCCTGTGGCATCAACCACCCAATTGGATTTCACCTTTGTGATTTTTCCATGGGGATCCCTCAATTTGGTAATTAATTGATTGCTGTTTGAGTTGGTTTCCACTGCAACAACGCTGCTGGCGAGCCGCACTTCACCACCAAGGGCCTGAACCTGAACCGTTAACCAGTGGCGCAGGGCGCCAAAATCCAACACCGCCCCCAGGGCATGCTGTTGCTGCCATTGATGCCAAACAGCATTCGGTCCGAGCAGCTGCCAACCGTGCCAGCTAGCTGCCAAAACCTCCGCAGGCAAACCAAAACGGCTAACACTGGCAAGGGGCAGGGCGGCGCTGCTAAATGCCGCCTGCCGCATATCAGCCAAACGATCAACTAAACAAACAGACACGCCAGCCTGGGCCAAACAGCGGGCCAACTCCCCCCCCGCTGGGCCAGCACCAGCAACTAAAACCTCAAAACTCTCCACTCACACCGGTTGAGCTTCGCGGTATTGATGGTTTAGGGCAACGCCAAATTTATCGGAAATCCTTTGGGCCATTTGGGTTGGTGTGAGGCCAAGGGCCTGCTTGGATTGATCCGGACTGGCGTGGTCTACCAGTTGGTCGGGGATTCCAATGCGTAAAACCGGCACCAACACATCGTGATCCTGAAGGGCCTCGAGCACGGCAGCGCCAAAGCCCCCCGCCAGGCACCCCTCCTCCATCGTTACTACCCTGCCGATGCGGCGAGCCATGGGTACAAGCAAACTTTCATCAAGGGGCCTCAGGAAACGGGCGTTAACAACCGCAGCCCTTATCCCCTGCTCCTGGAGCAATCCGGCTGTTGCCATGGCGGGCGCCACCATGGCCCCATAGGCAACGATCAGCAAATCATCTCCTTCAGCCAATTGTTCAGCCCTGCCAATTTCTAATGGCTCCCAGCCTTCCTCCAGCAAGGGAACGCCTTCTCCCTCGCCCCTTGGTATGCGAAGGGCTGTGGGTCCTGGATGGGCAATGCAAGTAACAAGCATCCGCTGCAATTCCGCCTCATCCTTCGGGGCCATCACCGTGAAATTTGGAATACAGCGCAGGTAAGAAATGTCGTATTGACCCTGGTGGGTGGGACCATCGGCTCCAACGATGCCGGCCCGATCCATCACAAAACAAACGGGAAGATTTTGAATGCCAACATCATGAATAAGTTGGTCGTAAGCCCTTTGCAAAAAGGTGCTGTAGATGGCAGCAACTGGCCTTAATCCATCGGCTGCCATGCCGGCTGCAAGGGTTACTGCATGTTGTTCAGCAATACCAACATCTATGTATTGCTGCGGTAGTGCTTTTTGAAGCAGATCTAATCCGGTACCGGTTGCCATCGCAGCTGTTATGCCAACAATATTGCTGTTTTGCTCGCAGAGTTTCACAAGGGTTTGACCAAATACTTTGCTGTAGCTCGGTGGTTTTGGTCGCTTTGCTGGAAAAGATTTTCCAGTGGATAAATCAAAGGCAGATTGGGCGTGATAACCAACTTGATCAGCTTCCGCATAGGGATATCCCTTGCCTTTGGTGGTAACTACATGCACTAGAACAGGCCCATCGCAGCGGTGGGCTGCTTGAAAAGTGCGCATCATTGCAGCCATGTCGTGGCCATCAACTGGTCCCATATAGGTGAATCCCAACTCTTCGAATACCGCCCCAACTTTCGGCACGGCTAGGCGTTTCATTCCCTCCTTTAAACGACTCAACTCCGATGGCAATTGTCCGTGCATAAAAGGCAAACTTTTTACAGCTTCCTCAGCACTGCCACTAAGAAATTGCACCGGTGGGCTTAAACGCATCCGGTTTAGATAGGTGGAAAGTGCCCCCACCGGTGGTGATATCGACATGTCGTTGTCGTTTAACACCACCATGAATTTGGTGTGGGGCAAATGCCCCGCATGGTTTATCGCCTCTAGGGCCATCCCACCGGTTAAGGCGCCATCACCGATTACGGCAACGCATTTATGGCTTAGGCCCTGGCGATCCCTGGCCAGGGCCATGCCAAGGGCAGCGGAGATGCTCGTGGAGGCATGGCCAGCGCCAAAATGATCAAAGCGGCTCTCAGAGCGTTTTAAGTAGCCAGCCACTCCCCCCTGTTGCCTAAGGGTGTGGAATTGGCCGTAGCGGCCGGTAATCAGTTTGTGGGGATAGGCCTGATGCCCCACATCCCAAACAATCCGGTCGTGGTCGAGGTCGAGGGTTTGATAGAGGGCCAGGGTTAGTTCAACAACCCCAAGGCCAGGGCCCAGATGACCACCGCTGGTTGAAACAGTTTCCAGGTGCTTTTCACGGATCTGGCGGGCAATTGCCTCCAATTCCAGCAGGGTTAGGCCGTGCAATTGATTCGGATGACTCAGCTCACTGAGGTGCATTCCGCCGCGTTTCTGTGGTAACTAAATCTAGGCCCCCCACACCAAGGCTGAAGATATAGGTGTGAAATGAGGCGCAATGCAGGGTTACCTACAACGAATCCTGAGGGCCAGGGTCTACGACGTAGCCCTTGTTACCCCCCTAGAGCCAGCACCCACCTTGTCGGCAAGGCTTGGGCAGAGGGTTTTACTCAAAAGGGAAGACCTGCAACCGGTTTTTTCATTCAAATTGCGCGGCGCCTTCAACAAGATGGTGCAACTGAGCCAAAACCAACGTGAGCAGGGGGTGATCGCAGCAAGTGCCGGCAACCACGCCCAGGGGGTGGCCCTGGCGGCCCAAAAACTTGGCTGCAAAGCTTTGATCGTGATGCCCCTCACAACGCCGCGAACAAAGGTGGAAGCGGTGCAAAGGCTGGGTGCTGAGGTGTTGCTCCACGGTGATACCTACGACGAAGCCCATGAACGGGCCCGCGAATTGGAAGCCGAGCGCAAGCTTTGTTTTATCCACCCCTTTGATGATCCAGATGTGATCGCTGGCCAGGGCACCATCGGCCTGGAGATATTGCGTCAGTGCCCTGAGCCCCCCCATGCCATCTACCTTGCAGTTGGCGGTGGTGGCTTGATCGCCGGCGTTGGCGCCTACGTGAAATCACTATGGCCAGATGTGGAGATCATCGGCGTGGAACCTGTGGATGCCGATGCCATGACCCAATCCCTTGCCGCCGGCAAGCGGGTGTGCCTTGACCAGGTGGGTTTATTTGCCGATGGGGTAGCCGTAAAACAAGTGGGGCAGGAAACCTTTCGGCTCGCCCAACAGGTGGTGGATCGGATGGTAACGGTGGATAGCGATGCCATCTGCGCGGCAATTAAAGATGTTTTTGAAGACACCCGCTCAATTCTTGAGCCGGCCGGAGCCCTCGCCATAGCTGGGCTTAAGGCCGATGCCGTAGGCCGCCCGAAGGGTCAGCAATTGGTGGCCGTGGCCTGCGGCGCAAATATGAATTTTGAAAGGCTGCGTTTTGTAGCTGAACGGGCCGAATTGGGTGAAGAACGAGAGGCGATGTTTGCCGTTGAAATTCCCGAGGAGGCCGGAAGTTTGCGGCAATTTTGCCGTTTGCTTGGCACCCACAACCTCACCGAATTTAGCTACCGCTTAGCTGCTGGGGTTAAGGCTCAAATTTTTATCGGTGTACAAATTATTAATAAAGCTGATGCTGCTGCCTTAGCTGAAAAGCTGATCAATGCAGGCTTTCCCTGCGTGAACCTTTCAGGCAATGAATTAGCAAAGTTGCACCTGCGTCACATGGTGGGCGGACGCCTACCCCAAGGATCTGGCGATAACAACCTGGAGGAATTGCTCTATCGCTTTGAATTTCCCGAGAGGCCAGGTGCCTTGATGGCTTTTGTTGAAGAATTAAACCCCTGTTGGAATATCTCGATTTTTCACTACCGCAATCAAGGCTCTGATGTGGGAAGAATCGTGCTGGGCGTGCAGGTTCCTAAGCAGCAATCAAGTGATTGGCAGCAATTCCTTAGGCAGCTCAAGGTGCCTTGGGCAGATGAAACCAAGAACCCGGCCTATCAATTATTTCTGGTGTGATTACTTCTGGTGAATTTCCTCTGATGTGATTATTTCTGGTGTGATTATTGCAAGTGCAAACATTTCTAATATGAACATTCTAACTTGAGCATGCCTAAAGTGAACCGTGGCAAATCCAAACCTTTCCCTACCGGCCCAACTTGAGGCAGTGCTCTATCTGAAGGGCCGCTGCCTCAGCTTGCATCAACTCAGTGAGCTTGTGCATTCCCCCCCTGAAGAGGTGGAACTTGCCCTGATTACCTTGATGGCCGACTACGCCCATCGCGACACCGCCTTGGAAATCCGCCAGGAAAGTGCTGGCTTCAGTTTGCAATTACGGGCCGACCTCAGTGATCTAGTGCAGGAATTGGTTCCCGTAGACCTCAGCACGGCCAGCCTGCGCACCCTTGCCACCGTTGCCCTAAAAAAACGAATCCTGCAATCGGAGCTGGTAGACCTGCGGGGCAGCGGCGCCTACGACCACATCAAAGAGCTGGTGGAGCAGGGTTTCATTGAAAGAAGGCGCCAAAGCGATGGCCGCTCTTTCTGGATAAGCCTCACGGAAAAATTCCATCGCACTTTCAGCGTAAAAAGCAGCGCTAGCGGTGAGGCTGGATAGATTTAAAGCATTCGCCTACTCCCATGGACAGCAGCCTCCTCCTCAGCTCCTTTCTGCAGGTGCTTGCCCAAACCCTCAGTATTTACACATTTGTTTTGGTGGTGCGGGTGCTGCTGAGCTGGTTCCCCAACCTCGATTGGAGCAATCCATTGCTCTCAGCCTTGAGCTCGATAACCGACCCATACCTGAATGTTTTTCGCGGGCTTATCCCTCCCCTGGGCGGCCTTGATTTATCAGCTTTGGTGGCCTTTTTTGCCCTGCAGATTGGTGGTGGCTTGCTGAGCCAGTTGGCGATGAGCACCGCACCATCATTCAGCTCTTTTCAGTAATTTTTTTTATTCTTCCAAGTTCAATTCCAGCTCAAGCGGTAAACGTTCATCGTTAACACCCGCCCTAGCCCTTACGGGCGCGCTAAAGCCCTTTGCCTTGGCGTGGCTCACCTGAAGGGGGCCAGGGGTGCCAGCAGGCACCGAAAGCCTTAGGGCAAAGGCAGAACGGCCTGGCTGCACATCACCGATGGAGCCAACCCTGGTTCGATTTTGCAAAACCGGTTCTCCGCTGGCATCAAGTATTTGGGCAAATACATCGGTATCAACCACCGGTTTAGCTCCACTGTTCAGCACCTCGCCGCTGAGGGCATAGCAGCTGGCCCCTAGGGGCCTGCGAAATTCCGGTTGGGCACCCACATCGGCCTGGGGGCAGGGTTCAAGTTTTACCTCCAACACCTGCAAAACCGCTGCCAGAGCAGGGGGCGCCCAAAACAACAGAATTGCCAGAAGTAAACCAAGTAAAGAAGCCATCAACGTTGATCACCACTGCCGGAGATCACGTTACGGGCAGCGCGGCTTTGCAGTTTTTCTAAATTTGCCTCGGCTATGGCCTCAAGGCCAAAACCCAACTCATCAGCCAATTGGGACACATACCAGAGCACATCGCCCAATTCCATGGCGATTGCCTGCTTTTGCTCGCTATTGAACTCACCGGCACCATCACGTAACACCTTTTTTACCTTGTCTGCCACTTCTCCGGCTTCACCGCACAGGCCCAAGGTGGGATAAAGGATGTTGTTGCCTCGGTGGGGGTAGAGGGCCGTTCGCCGGGCAAGGAGCTGATAGGAATTGAGTTCCATTTGATCTGTAGGGTGATAGCTTCCGCTGCGTCTCAAGCCCGGTTCATGCCAAAGCCCGACCTGCAGCGACGCACCAAGATTGTCGCCACCATCGGGCCCGCCACCGAATCGCCGGAGATGATTCGCGAGTTAATTCTTGCGGGCGCCACCACCTTTCGACTCAATTTTTCCCACGGCGACCACTCTGAACATGCCCAGCGGGCAGCCACAATTCGTCAAGTAGCCCACAAATTGGGAATGCATGTGGGCATTCTTCAAGATTTACAGGGACCCAAAATTCGTCTCGGTAGGTTTAATGCTGGCCCCATAACCCTGGCTAAAGGCGACCCTTTTGCCCTAACTGCAAGGGATGTGGCCTGCGATCAACACATCGCCACCGTTACCTACGACAAATTGGCGGTTGAAGTGCCACCCGGCAGTCGAATCCTGATGGACGACGGCAAGGTGGAAATGCTGGTTGATTGGATCGATCAACAGGAACAAACCCTCCATTGCAAAGTAACCGTGGGGGGGGTGCTCTCCAATAACAAGGGGGTTAATTTTCCCGATGTGTTGCTTTCCGTGCGGGCACTAACCGCTAAAGATCGCAACGACCTCGCCTTTGGCTTACAGCTGGGGGTGGATTGGGTTGCCCTGAGCTTTGTGCGCAATCCATCAGATATGGAGGAGATTCGCGAGTTGATTCGCAGCCTTGGCCATAGAACCCCAGTGATCGCAAAAATAGAAAAATTTGAAGCGATTGATCAAATCGATTCAATCCTGCCCCTCTGCCATGGGGTAATGGTTGCCCGCGGTGACCTCGGCGTGGAGATGGCAGCAGAGGAGGTGCCACTGCTGCAAAAGGAATTAATCCGCAAGGCCAATTCGATGGGCATCCCGATAATTACCGCCACCCAAATGCTCGACAGCATGGCCACAAACGCCAGGCCCACTAGGGCCGAGGTAAGTGATGTGGCCAATGCGATTCTCGATGGCACCGATGCTGTGATGCTTTCAAACGAAACCGCCGTGGGCCAATACCCGGTGGAGGCGGTGGAAACCATGGCTCGCATCGCCAGGCGCATCGAGCAAAATTATCCAAACCGCCAACCGGATACCCAGCTGGCCAGCACGATTCCCAATGCAATCAGCCAAGCGGTTAGCACCATCGCAAATCAACTGGATGCAGCCGCGATCCTGCCCTTAACCAAAAGTGGTGCAACGGCAAGAAATGTGAGTAAGTTCCGCCCCTCCACGCCCATCCTTGCTGTTACCAGCGATGTGAAGGTGGCCCGTCAGCTGCAACTGGTTTGGGGCGTTAATCCATTGGTTATTAGCACCCAAAGTTCCACCAGCCGCACCTTCAGCATTGCCATGGGTGTTGCCCAAGAACAGGGATTGCTAGAGGAGGGCGACCTGGTGGTGCAAACCGCCGGCACCCTCAGTGGCGTGAGTGGTTCCACTGATTTGGTGAAAGTTGGGATCGTTTCTGCGGTGTTGGGCAGGGGTACCGGTTTTGGTAATGCTTCCGTTAGCGGCAAGGTGCGCCTGGCCCAAAACCCTGAGGAGGCAGCTGGCATCGAGCCCGGTGAGATTTTGGTGGTGTCCCACACCACCGCTTCATACCTGGAGGCGATCCGCCGCGCCGGCGGGGTGATCACAGAGGAAGACGGCAGTCAAAGCCACGCCGCTGTTATCTGCCAACGCTTGGGTATCCCCGTGATTGTGGGCGTTGCACACGTAACCAGTGATGTGCGCCAAGGTGAGGTAGTTACGCTTGATATCCGCCATGGGGTGGTTCACCGGGGCACCCATGTGCACGACCACAGCAGCGCCGACAACATTGGCTAATCGGCCATGAGTGCCCGTTTACCCATAAAAGACACCATTGGCATGGCCCTTGGGGCCCTGAGTTCGAATCGCTTGCGCTCAGCATTAACAATGCTTGGCATCGTGATTGGCAATGCCTCTGTAATCACCCTTGTGGGGGTTGGTAAGGGGGCTCAAAACTTGGCAGAGGGTCAACTAAGCACCCTTGGGGCAAATGTGTTGTTTGTGGTGCCTGGCAACAACGACACCCGTAGACGCGGCATTGAAACGCCCAAAACCTTGGTTTTAGAGGATGCCAACGCCATCCTTGAGCAAGTGCCAAGCGTGGGCCGTGTGGCACCCCAAATCACCCTGAGCGAAACGGTAAGGGCAAGGGATTTAAGCGCCACTGCAACGGTTTCCGGGATCACCCCCGAATTTTTAGCGGTGCGACGTTTTGATATGGCCCAGGGTCGGTTTTTTAGTGATGCCGACCTCCAAGGCGCCCGCAATGTGGCGGTGCTGGGCCCCGACTTGGCGGCGCGCCTACTGCCAGGGGGCTATCCCATCGGCAAGGAGGTGCGCATCCGCAATCAGTCGTTCCAGGTGGTGGGGATCATGGCTTCAAAAGGTGCTTTTCTTGGCCAAAACCAAGATGATGCCGCCTACGTGCCCCTCAGCACCATGGTGAGTCGGCTGAGTGGCAGAGATCCCACCTTTGGCACCTCCCTCAGTTTTGTGAGCGTGGAAGCAAAAGATGAAAAATCGGTGAGTGCCGCCAAATTTCAAATCAGTAATCTGCTGCGCCTGCGCCACAAAATCCTCAGGGAAGACGACTTTGCTGTGCGCTCCCAAAAAGATGCCCTTTCAATTGTGGGAACAATCACCGGGGGGCTCACCTTGATGCTTGGCGCCATAGGCGCCATTTCACTTCTGGTGGGAGGTATTGGCATCATGAACATCATGTTGGTGTCTGTTAGCGAGCGCACCCAAGAGATCGGCCTGCGCAAGGCCGTAGGTGCCCGCAGCAACGATGTGTTGCTGCAATTCCTTGTGGAAGCCCTCGTGGTGTCGAGCTTGGGGGGGTTGGTGGGCAGCCTTATAGGGCTAGGGGCAGTTCTGGCGGTAGCGGCCTTAACGCCCCTGCCAGCGGCCATCGGCCTGGCCAGCGTTGCTAGCACCGTTGCCCTATCTGGCTCCATTGGCCTCTTTTTTGGGGTGGTGCCAGCAAGGCGGGCCGCCCAATTAGATCCAATTGTTGCCCTGCGGCGCCTGTGAATCCACCAGAGGTTGCCCTTGCCATGCTCGAGCGCCAAGGCAAATGGCTACTGCAATTAAGGGACGACGTTGCCGGAATCGTGTATCCGGGCACCTGGGCCCTCTTTGGCGGTCATCTGGAGCCAGGGGAAACAGCCATGGAAGCCGTGCAAAGGGAGCTATTGGAGGAAATCAACTGGACCTCCACCCAGCTAGAACACTGGTTTGTGCAAAGCAGCCCCCAAAGGGTGGCCCATTTCTTCCGTGGTTCCCTTGGGGTGCCCTTAACGGAGCTAACGCTCCTGGAGGGTCAAGACATGGTGTTAGCCAGCTTGGAAGAACTGCGCAGTGGTGAGGTTGTAAGCCCCAAAAATGCTGAAATCCGACCCTTTGCCCCATCGCTGCAATGGGCAGTAACTGAACTTTTGAAGCAATAAAGCGCTGGGGGAGCCCCGCTGGCTTCTCAGGGTCTTTACAATTACGAAACAATTTTGGCCAGCGGCTGCAAAACCATCCATGAACAACCGTTGGCGCAACGTTCTGCTTTGGGCGTTACCTATTTCCTTAGGTTTGTTTCTGCTCTGGCAGGTAATTGCTAACGGTGGCCCGGCACGGGTTGTTAATCAACCAAATTTGGCACCCCGCAACAGTGCCGTAGCCCGCATGACCTACGGCCGCTTCCTCGATTATGTGGATGCTGGAAGGGTAACTTCTGTAGATATTTTTGATGGTGGCCGCAGTGCGGTTGTAGAAGCCGTTGATCCAGATATCGACAACCGTGTTCAACGTTTACGGGTTGATTTGCCTGGATTAGCACCAGAACTTGTTAATAAATTAAAAGAAGAAGGGATCAGTTTTGATATCCATCCCCCCCGCAGTGCACCGCCTGTTCTAGGTGTTTTAGGCAATTTGTTATTTCCTCTTTTACTCATTGGCTCTTTGGTTTTATTGGCTCGCCGCTCCTCAAACATGCCTGGGGGCCCTGGCCAGGCCATGCAATTCGGCAAAACAAAAGCCCGCTTTTTAATGGAGGCTGAAACCGGAGTTAAATTTGATGATGTGGCGGGAGTTGAAGAAGCAAAAGAAGATCTCCAGGAGGTAGTTACCTTTCTCAAACAGCCGGAAAGATTTACTGCCGTTGGTGCAACTATTCCAAGGGGTGTGCTCCTTGTAGGCCCCCCTGGAACCGGTAAAACCCTCCTGGCAAAAGCCATCGCTGGCGAAGCTGGCGTGCCCTTCTTTTCCCTGGCCGGCTCAGAATTTGTTGAGATGTTTGTTGGCGTGGGTGCAAGCCGAGTAAGGGACCTGTTTAAGCGGGCTAAGGAGAATGCCCCTTGTTTGATTTTTATCGATGAAATAGATGCTGTAGGCCGTCAAAGGGGTGCTGGTATTGGCGGCGGCAACGACGAAAGGGAGCAAACCCTTAACCAGCTGCTCACAGAAATGGACGGATTTGAAGGTAACAACGGAGTAATAATTATTGCTGCAACAAACAGAGCTGATGTTCTTGACTCCGCCCTGATGCGTCCGGGTAGATTCGATCGTCAGGTGAGTGTGGATGCCCCTGACATCAAGGGCAGGCTTTCCATTTTAAAGGTGCATTCACGCAATAAAACTTTGGCGGAAGATGTGAGCCTTGAAATGATCGCTAGGCGCACCCCTGGCTTCACCGGTGCTGATCTCGCCAACCTACTTAATGAAGCTGCAATCCTCACAGCGCGGCGCCGCAAAACTGCCACCGGCTTGGCTGAGATAGACGACGCCGTAGATCGTGTAATTGCCGGCATGGAAGGTACGCCCCTCACCGATGGCCGCAGCAAGCGTTTGATCGCATATCACGAAGTGGGTCATGCCCTAGTGGGAACCCTGGTTCAACACCATGATCCCGTTCAGAAAGTAACCCTAATTCCCAGGGGACAAGCCCAGGGCCTCACCTGGTTCTCCCCAGATGAAGAGCAAATGCTGGTGAGCCGTGCCCAACTAAGGGCACGCATCATGGGCGCCCTGGGGGGCCGTGCTGCAGAGGCAATTGTTTTTGGCCATGCCGAAGTAACCACTGGAGCAGCTGGCGATATTCAGCAGGTGGCCGGGATGGCACGCCAAATGGTTACCCGTTTTGGCATGAGCGAACTGGGCCCGATGTCCCTTGAAGCGGGCAATCAAGAGGTTTTTGTTGGCCGCGACCTAATGACGCGCAGCGATGTATCCGACTCCATCACCAATCGCATCGATGGTCAGGTGAGATTGATTGTTGATAAGTGTTATCAAGACACCTTGGCGCTTCTAGAGAAGCAGCGCCCATGTATGGATTGTTTAGTGGAACTTTTAATCGAGAGTGAAAGCCTTGATGGCGATAAGTTTAGGGAGGTTGTGAGTACATTTGCTGCTATTCCTGATAAGGAAAGGTTCTCCCCGCTACTGCCTGCCAGCCCCTAAGGGTGCATAATAACTAAGCTTATGGCTTAATTTAATGACTCAGATGGGTGCTCCCTTAAACGATCCTATCCCTGAGGGGCAGGAAGGAACCCATTCCCCCCTGGAGGCATTCAGTAACTACAGAGGCAAAGACTGGACGCCTGAAAGATTAGCTTTTCACCAGAATCTTGAGCAATTTGCAGAACGAGTTGGCCTGATTGTTGCCCTACAAGGGAATGGTAAAGTAAGCCAGGAAGTGGCCTACGCCGAAATAAAACAAATCTGGAATCAGTTGCGGGATAGCCACAAAAACTTAATAAATTAGATTAGTTTTATTTAACTTGTTTTGGCTTAATCAAGCAAGCACACTTAATTATACCGCGTGAATGGGGCGCTGATCGATAACTTTATCAATCAAACCATAGTTAACAGCTTCAACAGGTGACATAAAGAAATCACGATCAGTATCTTTTTGCACTCTTTCCAGCGGTTGACCAGTACGACTGGCCAATTCTTCATTAAGGCGTTTTTTAAGAAATAGTATCTCGTTTGCTTGGATTCTGATGTCAGATGCTTGGCCCTGGGCGCCCCCAAGGGGTTGATGAATCATGATTCGCGAATGCTGCAGGCTGCTGCGCTTTCCAGCTGCCCCAGCGGCTAGCAAAAAGGCGCCCATGCTGGCTGCCAAACCAACACATACGGTTTGCACATCTGGCTTTACATGTTGCATAGTGTCGAATATTCCAAGGCCGTCGTAAACAGAACCCCCCGGTGAGTTAATATACAAAAATATATCTTTTTCAGGATCTTCCGCTTCCAAAAACAACAATTGCGCAACGATTCTATTGGCAGAATCAGAGGTGACGGGCTCCCCTAAAAAAATAATCCGCTCACGCAGCAGCCGCGAATAGATATCGAAGGCGCGCTCACCCCGTCCCGAATCCTCAATAACGATGGGGATCATGGCAATTATCAAACGGTTCTTCAGATACTACTAACGGTGCCATGGCTGTCGAGCGCTATGGTCGCCCATAACAGAGGGGAATCCAGTGGGTGATTGCCAAACCGTGGCAGACAGCAAAAGGCGCTTCTTTGCCGCATATCCCAGGGTGATTCCTGGCCTCTACCGCCGGCTGGTGGATGAGCTCCTAGTGGAGTTGCATCTGCTTTCCCATCAGCAGGGTTTCGAGCCAGATGCTTTGTTCTCCCTGGGCCTTACCCAGGTTTTCGACAGTTTCACCAAGGGATTTCAACCAGAAGGTCAGCGGGAAAACCTTTTCCAAGCGCTCTGCTCCGCCACTGGCCTAAGCAATGAAGGACTGCGACAGCAAGCCGGCGCCCTAAAAGCTGGTATTTCAGCCCATGGTGAGCAGGAGATAAGCAATTGGCTAGCAAGCCGTGGGGAAGGGGCACCAGAGCCCCTAAAACTTGTGTTGCAAGGGGCAAACCGCAGCGATTTCCATTACTCGCGTCTCCATGCCGTGGGCCTGATGGCATTAATTCAAGAATTGAGCGGTGGCGATGATCAAGAGCCAGAGGCGCTGCGCAAAAGGGCCACCAGTGTTGGCGAGCAGATGGGCTTGCAACAGGAAAAACTGGATAAAGACATGGGCCTATATGCCAGCAACTTAGAAAAAATGGCGCAGGCGGTGGAAATGATGGAAGAAACCGTTGCTGCCGTTAAACGCCGCCGGGAGCGTCAATCAAGCAGCAGTGAATCACCAGTTACCTGAGCTGCGCCCCCAGCCACTCCAGGCCGCCACTGGCCCCTAAGCAGCGTTGATCGCTTAAGCACCACAGGAAACTGCTCAGGCAGCAAGCCCCGTTGATCTAAAAGGCGGGGAACTGCCACGAGTTTAAGGCCAGCTGTTTGGCTGATCCGAGGCTTTGCCATTGCTTTCGGCAGGGGATCGGTGGGGGCGGCCCCTAAAACCACCAGCAACTCGCCAGTGGCAAGCCAGCGCCAGCCGGCCTGCACCCAGCCCTTGGAATTGAGCAAAAGGCTCACATTATTTTTATTTTCTAAGCGCATTTCTGTGGGCAGGTTGTTTTCCAAGCGCCTTAAAAGCTGTTGGTAATTAGCACGAACAGCATTATTTTTGGGGCGCAGGGCAATCCAAATGCTGGCTTGATAGGGGTTTTTGGCAGGATTGAATTGCAACTGCAGCTGAAAAGGGCTTTGCAACAGGCTCTTTTCAGCTGCGCCATCCAAGAGAGGAGCCAATAGGGGAGCCAAAAGAGGTGCCAGGGCATCGCCCTGTAAGAGCAATGGCGCTGGGCTTTGGGGCCAAGTGGGCTCAGCTCCTTGTTCAACCAACTTGGTAGACCGCAAAACAGCATCCCCACCCCTGGTTTGGCCCCACCAGCGCCTACCTTCGAGCTGCAGGCAACCCTGCTGGAGAGGCACTAGTAATGGAGACCAATTAGCGGCAATTGCCACTAGGCCCGAACCACTCCAAAAGATGCCCGGGTTTACCCCATCCAAGGCCGCGCAGCGGGGGCTATGGCGCAGTCCCTTTGGCTTCTCCAACAATTGCTTCAAGCTCTGAAAACCCAAGGCGTCTGCTGCAACCACCCGATAGGGCCCCCAACGCAAACTTAAGGGCACAGCATCGGCTTCTTTACCTGCCCGCACAAGCAATAAAGGCGCCGCGTCGCCGTGGGGGCCCCATATCTGTAGCCAGGAACCACTGCCGTTCCGCCATAGTTTTTTAGCTAGGCCCTCTGAGAGCCGCTCTTTCCAAAGTTGTGGTGGCGGCTGCAGAGCTTGAATAGGCAAGCTCTGGGCTAAAGATGCTTGGCTTAAAAGAGGATTTAAGTTCCCCTGCTGGGGTTTTGGAGCTGATAGCAGAAGGGTAAAAGCGCCTACAAAAGGCAATAGGGCAACACCAAAACTGGCCCTCAATTTTTGCCAGATCGGCGAGCAGCTGCGGAGGTAGTTGCTGCCGAGCGACGCCGTTTGTCTTTCCATTCCATTGCAGAAAGGTAAACAACACCCCCACTAACAAAAATAAGCAGCAGGGCTGCAACTGCAGCTAAAACCGAGTTGAAGGTTAGATCGATTGGTAAATCAAGCATTGCACCCAAAAGGGTTTCTAGAAATTGATTGAACCATCACCATTACGACCCCAAACCACCATGGCGATCGAGAAGGTGAAGGTTGCTGCTAGGGCAGCCCATCCCAGGGTGATCAGCACGGAGGAATTTTCAGTTAAATCAACTCTACCTAAAGGGCCGCGCAACGGAGCAGAATGGAGCTTTGCTTGTAGCGGCATTGGCCTATAGCAGCCCCCAAAGCAGCGTTTTACTGGAGCGAGCCCCCTATCCCACCTATAAAGTAGTGGTATTAAATGATGAAATAAATACTTTTCAACACGTTGTTGATTGTCTTGTGAAATACATCCCAGCGATGGGCCCCGATCAAGCCTGGGCCCTAGCCCAAGAAATAGATAGCGCCGGTAGGGCAGTGGTATGGGTTGGCCCGATGGAACAGGCGGAGCTATATCACATGCAACTCGGTGCGGAGGGCTTAACCATGGCCCCCCTCGAGCAGGCCTAGGGAATTTTTGTGGGCCGACTCGTTATCACCCACAGCACCTATCTGGATGGCTTGATTCCCCTCCTGAAAATTTTGGCGAATGATCCCGCCATAGACACAATCACCCCGGCGGTTATCTGCCGCGTGAGAGGCCGCTGCGAGGGATTGAAATTAAGGGTTTCCTGTGGCTTAAAAGGTGGTCACAAGGTATTAGCCCGCAGGGGTAGCAGCGCCCAGGAGGTTTTTATTGTTACCCAAATGAGTAAAAGTGAACTGCAGCAACGACTTGAGCAACTAAATAGATAAACTTTTTTATTAGTAAAAGGGGTGAACCGCCAGGCCGTGGAGCCCTCAGTCTTCGACCTGGAAGAACCAGAAGGGAGAGGAAAGCGGGGTTTCATTTCCGGCTACAGGGCCGGTATACGTCACCTTCGCGACACCACTCCCATGTCGAAAAGGGAGTCAGATCAGAACACTGGAAAGGGCAAACACCAACGCAGCAGTTCGAAGCGAATCTAAGGCTTTCAGGCCGGGTTGGGCCAGATCTGCCTCACGGCGGCCAATAATTCCATCGCTTCCCTACGGCGCAAACCAGCATCAATGCTATGGAGCAGCAGGGTTACATGACCCAGCTTTCTGCCCGGCCTAGATAAGCGCTTGCCATACCAATGCAGATGCGCTTGGGGCAGGGCCTGCAACAAATTGCGCTGCTCTTGATAGGTGCTGTTGGATTCCTCAAAGCCAAGCAAGTTCACCATCAAGGCACCGGGAACCACAAGGGCTGAAGAACCGAGTTGGCGATCGGCGAGCACATTTAGTTGTTGGCAAAACTGACTGGTGCCACAGGCTTCAATCGTGTAATGGCCAGAATTGTGGCTGCGGGGGGCCAACTCATTCACCAGCAACCCCTGGGGGGAAAGGAAAAATTCAATCGCTAACAACCCCTCATAGTTCAAAGCGGTAACAATCGAAACCGCCATGGAGCGGGCCCTTGCTTCAACCCCATGGTTCACCTCGGCTGGGGCCAGAACCCATTCGCACTGTTGGTGTTGTTGATGGGTTTCAACTAAGGGGAAAACACTGATTTGGCCTGCTTGATTGCGGGCAACCAAAATGGCCAATTCCTTTTCATAGTTCACCATCTCCTCCACAATCCACAGGCGGCGATCCACCCGCATCAGCAATGCCTCAAAAGCAGCACGATTAAGTAACTTTTCAGTGCCACGTCCGTCGTAACCACCACAGGTGGCCTTAGCCATCAAGGGAAAATCAAGATGGTTTGGCAGCTTCCCGCCAGAACTCACCACAGCTTCTAATTCACACCAGCGGGGGCTTGGCATATTGAGCCGATTTAACAAATTGCGTTGGTGGCGTTTGTTAACCACTTCAGCTAACACCTGGGCAGATGGTTGAAATTCAATCCCCTTTTCCTCCAAAGCCTGCAGCGACTCGATATCAACCCACTCATTTTCAAAAGCGATGCGCCTGCAGCTAGAGGCCAATTGAGCGGTGGCAGCAGCGCTTTCAGATGGTCCAAAAACCGCCGCCGCCGCCAGGGCAACGGCAGCATCTCCGGGGTCTGTGGCCTGCAAATGCAGTTCCAAATCCATGGCATGGGCCGCCTCTGCAAGCATTCCCGCCAGTTGACCGCTACCAACTATCCCAATTGGCTCCAAAATCAGCGCAGCTCAATCCTGCAATTTAGGCAAGCCACTGCCCTTTAAGCCCTGTTGCAACAAGCTGAGCAGCAAAACAACCAGAAAAAGAGCCAAGCCAGCAGCGCAGGCATAGCTGATGTCTAATTCCTGAAATGCCAAGTCGTATACGTAATAAACAACCGTGCGGGTGGAATCCGCCGGCCCCCCTTGGGTTAAGAGAAAAACCTCCTCAAATACCTTCGTTGCTGCGATGGAGGAAATAACTGCTACCAGGGCAACATAGGGCCTCATCAAGGGCAAAGTTATATCCAGATGTTGGCGCCAACCGCGGCTGCCATCTAGTTCTGCTGCTTCATATAGATCCTTAGAAATACCCTGTAAACCCGCCAAGAAAATCACCATGTAATAGCCAATACCCTTCCATAGGGTTACAAACATCACAGCTATCAGGGCAAGCTTTGGATCACTTAAAAAACCAATTGCTTTGTAATTATTGCCAAGCAAGTATCCAGCCCAGCCATTCAACAATCCGTTTTCTGCATATATCCAGCGAAAAGCGATAGCTGCCACCACAACAGATACCAAAACCGGTGTGTAAAAAGCTCCCCGTAACCAGTGGATCCCAGGCAGGGCACGATTTAGCAGCACCGCCAAACCAAGCGAACCAGCAACCATTGGCGGAACCACCCCCAACAGATACAGAAAGGTTGTGCTGAGCACCTTTAAAAAAAGTGGATCTGTGCTCAACCGCCGCAAATTGGCCAAGCCGATGAATTGCAGTGGTGCATCTAAATCAAGGCCCGTGCGGGTAAAACTCATCACTAACGCCATCAGCGCTGGCACCAGTACCGTTAGCAAAACCACTGCAAGGGCTGGTGCCACAAACAACCAAGGAAGTAGAGGCGATCTCTTCAAGCATCAATCCCTTAAGCCCAGCCATTCTGGGCCAAAAGGGCCATACATTCAGCATTGAAGGAGTGGCGCCCCATGGAAGCTGAAGCAACCCTTGGCAAGGTTTTGGTTGATCTCGGCGCAAACTCCTACAGCATCCAGATCGGTGCAGGTGGAATTGATCAGCTGGGCCCAGAACTAAGCAAACTGGGTTTCAATGTGGGCTGCCGCATCCTGGTGGTTAGCCAGCCTGCCATTGCTGATTTCTATGGGGAGCAATTGCTAAAGAGCCTCAATAGCGAAGGATTTTTGGCAGAGCTAATGCTTTTGCCGAGTGGAGAAGATCAAAAAACGCTTGGCTCCATCACTGAAATCCATAACAAGGCCTATCAATATCAATTGGAACGCAGCTCCTTGATCGTTGCCCTTGGCGGTGGTGTGATCGGTGATATGGCTGGATTTGCTGCAGCCACATGGCTGCGGGGTATTGCCGTTGTGCAGGTGCCCACAACTCTGCTGGCGATGGTGGATGCGGCAATTGGCGGCAAAACCGGGGTAAACCACCCCGGTGGCAAAAATCTGATTGGCGCTTTCCACCAACCAAAACTGGTGTTGATCGATCCCAACACGCTCCGCACCCTGCCGGAGCGTGAGGTGCGGGCAGGTTTAGCGGAAGTTATTAAATACGGAGTAATTGGCGATCCAGTGTTATTTGAAGCCCTTGAACAACATCAAGATCTGGCTGATCTTGATGCCATTGGGGAGAATTTATTGCTGCTGATTTTAAAAAGGTCGGCTTCGGCAAAAGCACGGGTGGTAGCTGCCGATGAGCGGGAGGGCAATCTGCGGGCAATCCTTAATTACGGCCACACCCTTGGCCATGTGGTTGAAACCCTCACTGGCTATGAAAAATTTCTGCACGGAGAGGCGGTGGCCTTGGGAATGCTTGCCGCTGGTGAATTAAGCCTTCAACTTGATTTATGGACCGCCGCAGACCAAGAACGTCAACACAGTTTGATCGAACGCTGTGGTTTGCCCCTTCAAGCACCACGCTTTGATAACGAGGATGTGCGTAATTGCCTGCTTCGCGATAAAAAAGTTAGTGCTGGCAGGGTGAGATTCGTGTTACCTAATTCAATTGGAGCCGTTGAAATTCGCAACGATGTGCCCCTTGAGATGGCTTTGATGGCACTTCAAAGCATCAGCTCCTAGAAGCCACCAGCTCCTCCATGCTTGGCAAGCCAGGGGTGCCAAGTTGCAACCACCAGAAGCCCCCCAATTGATATGGGTCGGTTAGCCGTTGGTATTCCTCCCGGCGAGCCAGGCGCCAGGAGAGGCTTTCAGCACCTGGGGCAGATAGCTCAGCCCAGCAAGTTCCAAGGCCTAAACGCAAAAGGGCCTCCCCTTGCAGCACCGAGCCCAGCCAATTCCAGCCACTGCCGGGGGCAAGTTGTTCCAACAAAGTGGTGCACACATGGGCGGTGATATCCCAACTGCCAGGTTCTGTCAATAATTCGGGGCTAGCTAGCTGGCCCCGGTAGGCAAGCAAGGTGCCCCCATCTCGATGGGGGGAGTAGTAACGCTGGGCGGGGTGGCCGTAATCAATTGCTAAAAGCCAACCCTCATCGATGCTTTGCCGCACCAGCTGCAACCAGGGCTCAAGGCTCGAGCACCACTCACTGCACCAGCCTTCAGGCCTCCCCCCCCCATCCATGGCCAAGCCGAGGCTTGCCAATTGGCATTGGATTTTGGGCTGCAAAACAGCACCGCGTTGCCATTGAAAATCAGCTTCTGCATTTAGCCCCACCTCAAGGCCATGCCATCTGCCTTGATGCAGCACAAATCGATCTACGGGCAGGGCATCCAGCAGTTCATGGGCTACAACAACAGCTCGCCTAGGGGTTTGCTGCAGCTGCTGGAGCTCTGGCCAATGGCATCGAATGGGGCAATGTTGCAGGGTTTGCTGCTGGCGCTGGCGCAGGGGAGCGTTCAACTCCAGCAAAAGGATCTCCAAGCGGGGCAACCAGGGGGGATTAGCAGCCACAAAGCCCTGGGCAAGCTGCTGGGCGAATAAGCCATCACCGGGGCCCCACTCGATCAGGCTGAGGGTTCCAGGTTGCTCAGCTAACAAATCAAAACAAGGCAGCAGTTGCTTCAGCAGGTGATCAGCAAGGGCTGAACCCAGGTATGGAGCCGTAACAAAATCGCCGCGGCTGCCAAAGCAACAGCGCCCACTGCCATAAAAACCGTGTTCTGGATTATTTAGAAGCCAATCCATCACCAGCGAAAACGAGGCGCTGCCGCCTTGTTCAACGAGAAGCTGCTGGAGCCCTTCACGCGAATCAACTGCCACAGCTTTGCCTGGTATCGATGACAATGCGTTCTACTGCGTTTTGATCTTGTGGCTTGTAGATGGTTGCTGGGGCTGATGGTGTGCTGCCTAATGGCTTTTATGCCAGTGGATCCAGCCATGGCCTACAACAACGCCGATCTACTGCCTGATCACCCCACACCCGTAATCGATCTTGCCAAGGCGCTCACAGATCAGCAACGCCAGCAGTTAGAGAGCGAACTTGACAAATTTGAAGTGGATAGCGGTTGGAAATTGAGGGTATTAACCCAATACGATCGCACCCCTGGCTTGGCGGTTAAGGAATATTGGGAGTTAGATGAGCGCAGCCTTTTATTGGTGGCAGATCCCCGCGGCGGCAATCTGCTTAATTTCAATGTTGGTGAAGCATTATTTGCCTTAATGCCCCGCACCTACTGGGTGGAACTACAAACCCGTTTTGGCAATCAGTATTACGTGAAAGACCACGGCGAGGATGGGGCAATCGTTGATTCCCTAGCGGCGGTGGAGCTTTGTTTAAACAGGGGTGGCTGCCAAGTAGTTCCCGGTTTACCTGAGGAACAATGGCTACTAACATTTGCCACATCAGTGCTTGGCGGACTGGTGGCTGGCTTTGCCGCCTACCCAAGGAAAGAAGGAACAATTATCGCCTGGACCTGGCTGCTGCTGATGGCGCCACTCTGGCTGCTGCTATTTGCATTATTTGGCCTTGCACCAATTCTTACTCGAACCTCCGATTTTGTGCCGCTCGTTAGCAACTGCGCTGGCTTTATTGGCAGTGCCCTCACGGCCTATTTAATTGCGCTTAAAACATTGCCTAAACCAGGAACCACAAAAGCAAACTAGAAACTTTTTAAGGCACAATCCAAACTGCTATCGGTGCAATTTTGGTTTTCCAGGGGCACTGTTTTTGCCAGCGGCACACGCCCCTGCAGCCGGGCAAGGTTGGCTTCATAGAAGCGTTGCAGTTCGGTTAGGCGCTTAACCGGCTGTCCGTAGTAACTAGCTCCCCTGAGGGTGGGGAAGGAAGCCCATTCCGGAGCCAACTTGGCTGCCAATTCAGCGCTGAGAATGCCCTGATCAGCAAGATGCAAGGCGCCCCGCTTTTGGATTAAGAACAATGCCGCCTGGTCTTGAACCTGGGGGTTGAAGCCAGCTAGCCCCATGGCCCGCACCACCAGCGACCAGGTGGCAGGCATGAATTGGTAGGCACCTGCGGCGGCACTGGCGTAGCCACGGGTGTAGTTAACCCGATCCGGATGCCTATCGAGGGAATTCATTAAGCTGCCGCCGAACATAACTTGATAGCCCAGGTCTGCCCCTTCCTTCCAGGTGCCTTCTGCATAACGAATCGTGTTGAGCAGAGCGCGGCGTTCGGCCGTGATCGCGAAAAAGCGCTGAGGGCTTGGGAAACCAGGCAGCTGCAAACGGGGCAGGGAGAACTGAGCAATTTCTGCAGGCTGCTCAGTTTTCAGCTTCATCTCTGCGGCCAATACGGCCTTGGCACCCCAAGGAGCCAAAAGAGAAGAAGCTAGAAAAACTAGAAATAAATTTTTTTTGCCGCTCACGAGTTCTTTTCAGAAACGGACCGAGTGAATATGGCTAAGAATTAGACCAACAAGAATATACGCTGGCCAGATAATAAATCGTCCACTAACCGTTGACAGGGGAAATTCGCGTATTCGTTTATACAAACCAAGTGGTTTCTGTGGAGAAACTAATGCTAATTATTTGCAAAACTTTCTTATCTATGAAAACCTATAAAAGCAGTTGAGGATTGATGCTTGCCGTGTGGCTTATGCATTTTGCACATATTTTTTAAGTTAAAAACTTAAGCAGATAGCGGGCCGCCTCAATTTCACCGCCTGGGGCTAAGGGCCCCTTGGCTGGGGGAATTAGGGGCTCATCGAGCTGCCATTCCCCCTTAAGAAAGCTTCCACGGCTCAAGCAACGGTGCCATCCATGGTTTCGAAGCCCCTCCAACAACACCTCTGCCTCTGCAAAACCCTGCCGCTCAACCGCGATAACGCCAATCCCCTGGCCCAAAGCCTCGCAAAAAGTGCTGTAGCCAGGTTTTGTAATCACCACACCGCAAATCGGCAGCAAATCAAGGGGGCGCAGATCATGGGGCAACAACTTGGCATTAGGTGCCAGCGCTAATTCAGGCTCAGCCACAAAAAACCCCCAATCGGGCCAGCGCTGCAGCAACTTCCTATCCAAGGGAAAACCCATCCCCCCAAAACTGAGCATTGCCGTTTTCTGCTTGGCAAAATTCCAGCCGATGCTTTGGCGCAGTTCATCCGGGCTAAGCCTTGGCACTCCAGCACTCAAACCGATTGGGCACTTAGGTAATTCCCAATCCATTTCAAGGCAAAAAGGACACTCCAACAGGGCTGTGCCGCGCCGATAAAGGCCATTGCAGCGTTTTGCCCAAGCAACTAGCTCACCCCCCAACTCTTGATAAATCGCATCCCAACCAAAATTCGCTTGCCACACCAAGGGCAAAGCCAAACGCTCCGCTAACAGCACCGCCGCAGGGGCCACATCGGCAAGCACCACAGCTTTTTCTCCTGGTAAAAGCATGGCTGAAATGGCTTGCGCCTCCAGTTCAACTTGGTTTGCAAGCAACGGCTCCAATGCCTCAAGGGCCTGCAGGGTTGCGGCGGGATCGCTGCCAAGGGCATCTGCCTGAACAACACCAACATCCCAGCAACAGTTGCGCTGTTGATGGGGAATGGCCGCAAATGCCTGCTTTAGAAATGCCTCGGGCAGCGGCGTTGACAGCAGAAAACGGCATTGGGGTTCAAGCCGATGCAGAGCGCCCAAGAGGGCGGCAACCCTGGAACCATGGCCAAAGCCGTGGCCACTAATGCAGGCAATGATCAACATGAGCCGATGCCCACCAAGGGGAGGCAATGTTCTTCAAAAAGGCTGCCATCGGCTTTGTACCAACGGTGAGAAGCAAGTAAAACCTCCCCCTCATCACTTAATTCAACCCAACTGAAATGCCGCAGCGGACCGTGCTCATCGCATTGGCGGTGGCGTGGAACACAGGCTGCATTCAGATAAATGGTTCCCTGGCGATCGCGATGCAAAGTGCGGCGATTGCCGGCCCCCCGCCGCAAGCGATGGTGCATATGACCGAAAACCACCAAGGGAATTGGCCGCTGCTTGCGAATGCGCAAGATTGCTTCCTGCAGGTCTTGATCGCCCCAATCACAGGCAGGGGGCTTCCAATCCTTACCGCAGGGATCAGCGGCAGCACTACCTAAACCACTTGGTCCTGCATGGGAGAGCAGCACAAGGGGAAATTCAATGGGCGCACTTAAGGCCGCTTTGGTGATGCGATCAGCTGAATCAAAAAGATTCATCATTCCCCAGTGGGATTTAACGGCTTGAGAGAGATGAAATCCCCCCCCCGCACTGCCGGGGCGGCCGCCCACCACCGCCAAACCAGGCGGGTTCAGGAGTCGCAAACTCCAACCGCAATGCAAGGCACCGAGGGCTTGCTCCATGCGTCCCAAGGTGCGGCCTGAACTGTCTTTGGCTGCATCGTGGTTGCCAAGAACACAGGCCACAGGCAGGCTCAATTTGCGTAAACGCAATGGCAGGCGCACATCACCGTCTGCCAGATCGCCCACCACCAGAAGGGCATCAGGGGCAAGTTTGGCCAACACCCCATCGTCATGGTGGTCCCACTGGCCATGGAGATCTCCGGCTATGGCCAGTTGCAGCACAACTACTCCCTTGTAACTTTCTAGGCTGCACACATCCTCCCTCGGCAGCCTCTCGCGTGTTCGTAAGCAGCAGCCCCATCAGCGAACAAATAGAGCGAATTGCGGCCTTAAAGCAGCAGCGCAATGCTGTGATCCTTGCCCACTACTACCAAGAGGGCGAAATCCAAGATGTGGCTGATTTCATTGGCGACTCCCTAGAGCTCTCCCGCAAAGCTGCCGCCACCACTGCAGATGTGATTGTTTTTTGCGGTGTGCACTTCATGGCTGAAACGGCAAAAATTCTCAGCCCCGATAAAACAGTGTTGCTGCCCGACCTAAATGCAGGCTGCTCCCTTGCTGATGGCTGCACCCCTGAACAATTTGGCCAATTTCGGGCCCAATACCCAAATCATGTGGTGATTAGCTACATAAACTGCTCGGCAGCAATCAAGGCCCAGAGCGACCTGATTTGTACCAGCAGCAATGCCGTAGCAATGGTGGAATCGGTTCCCAAAAGCAGGGGGATTGTGTTTGCACCAGATCAAAATTTAGGCCGATGGGTAGAGAAACAAACAGATCGCGAGCTTGTGCTTTGGCCAGGTAGCTGCGTAGTGCATGAAACATTCAGCGAAGAGGCGGTTTTAAAGCTGAAGGCAGCCCATTCAGAAGCCGAGGTGATCGCCCATCCCGAATGCCAAAACCACCTGCTGGATTTAGCTGATTTCATCGGCTCCACCAGCAAATTGTTGGCCCACAGCCATACGAGTTCAGCCCCGGAATTCATTGTTCTCACTGAACCGGGCATCCTGCATCAAATGCGCAAAGCAATGCCTGAAAAGGTTTTCCATGAGGTGCCCGGCCTAGATGGCTGCAGTTGTAATGCCTGCCCTTATATGCGCCTAAATAGCCTAGAAAAGTTAGAAAACTGCCTGATAAATCTCAGCCCAAGCATCAAGATCGAGGAGGATTTACGCCTCAAAGCCCTGGCACCAATCAAAAAGATGCTGGAGCTAAGCAAATAAAGTGTCCTGCAATGCTGGTGTAGTGCCTTTTAATTGCTTTAATGGCGGCAAAAGGATTTGCTTTAAGTAATGGGCAATCGCCGAAGGGGCAGCACTGGGCTTGTTGAACCAGTTGTCCCAGCTCCTAAGCGGCGCCAGGCGGGCCAGCAGGTTGCAAGGGCTTCCAGCAATAAACAACGGCCAAAAACCAGTATCAAGTCTGGTCGTCGCCCCATAAGTGAACTAAAAACTGCTTCCTTAAAACGTCGCCTTAGCTGGGTGGGATGGAGTGCCATTGGCTTACCCCTGGCAGCTCTTACTTTTCTTGTGGCAATTGCCCCAAATAGCAACCGTCGCACCACAACGCCCGCTGCCCAGGGATCCCTTGTGGGCATGAATGCCAGCAATGAAAGCTTCCAATACCTGCCAGATCAAGAGGTTTTTGCCCTCAATTTTGATCCGCGCAAGGTGAGTTTCGGCATGCTGGAAGGTTGGGATCGGGAGCAGGAGGCCTACAGCGACACCAAGGCGCTCGCTTTTGTGAGTGGGCCCATGTATGAGCGCTACAACGATCCAGGCCAGGAGGTAACAGTTCCCCTTGGCGACATAAAACTGGGTAACCAGATCTGGCGAGGCCGAAACCGCAGTGCCGCTAAACAGCGCGCTTTCATGGGGATAACCCACCAAGGCAGGGTTGATTTTGGCTTTGGTGAATTAACAGATGCCAGGGCTGGGGAATACGAAACCTTTATTGGTGGTTTGCACTCCCTCTACAACGACATCCAATCGCCGCCAAGGGAATACAAGGGCGCCTATAGCGTGAGCATGGGTCAGCAGATTCGCTACTTCCTCCCCCGGGTGCGCATGGTGATTGGCTTGCGCGGTGATGGCAGGCTTGAAGTGTTCATGAGTAGAGATGGGCTAACCCTTGAGCAAACCAAGGAGCTCTCCCGCAGCAGGGGCTTGGTTGCTGCCTACATGCCCGACCACGCTTCCAAAAGCCGTTTCATTATTCCTGGGGTGAAAGGTTTTAGCGAAGAAGATGCCAACTGGATAAGCGGCGGCGCCACCAGTTTTGTGCATGTGCCATACATGCTCAAACTCGAGCCAAGGCCATTTCATTTACAAGGCAATCTCCTTGCAAACCTAAGTCCCATGGGTAGGGGTTCCGGTTGCGGCAATCCCTTGGATTGCAGCTTCAAATTGGGTGGCCAGGTAATGGATAGGGCCATGGCAGGTTTAAACCGCTTGATGGAAAAAGGTGTGGTGCCGATTGCACGCCTATTTTGGTCGCCCTCTAAAACCCAAACCGCCACTCGCCCCGCCAGTGGCGCTCCAATGCGGGAGCCACCAATCACCGCTGATCCAGCCCTTGCGCTCAATGCAGCAACACCGCCACGGGCCCCTGAATTACCAGGCTCTGGGGTGGGTTTAGGTGACCCCGTAATCCCAGCACCGATGGCACCAGACCTACCCGCACCAGAAACCTATGGAACGGGTTCAGCGCCTGCAGACAAACAAGCCGTATACGACCCTGCTCTTTCAATCACAGCCGGCAGTGACAATCGGCTCGCGCCAGCACCGCCAGTGCTACCACCCGCCAACCCACCGGCGCTGCAATAAATCAATTTTTAGACAGCTTCAGCAAGGGCGCGCACCACATCGCCGCGGGTTAGCACCCCAACGGGCATGCCTTCTGGGCTTAACACAAACAACCGTTGGGTTTTGCCGTTGTGCAGCAGCTTGGCAGCCTGGGGCAGTGGTAAATCCAGAGCACAGGTATGGGGGTGGCGATTGATTAAATCCTCCACAAAATTACCCAAAACTTGATGCACTTCCTTATCCCATTGGAGTGGATTTTTTAGATAAATCACACTGTCGAGCAAAAGCACATAGGGACCAGCTTCAAATCCACTTTCACGAACCATGAGATCCTTTTCGCTGAGCTCCCCCAGCAGCTCTCCCTTGGCACCCACCACCGGTAAGGCGCTGATGTGATGTTGGTTGAGCAGGGCAACAGCTTCCTGCAATGGGGTATCAGCCTGCACAGTGAACAAAGGAGAAGTCATCACCTCCGATACCAAGCGCTGCATCACCATGGAAAACCGTTCTCTTTGAGGCATTCTGCAGGGCAATGACCCCCGTGTTCCTTCGCCGGCTTGCCGATGCCCTAACCCTTGCCAGGGCACTGCTGGGGTTACCGCTGATTTTTGCCTTAGCTGAAGGCAAGCAGAGCCTTGCTTGGATACTTTTACTGCTTGGCGGCCTAAGCGATTGGGCCGATGGCTGGCTAGCTCGCCGGGCTGGGGGCGGCAGCAGCTGGGGGGCCCAGTTGGATCCCCTCAGCGACAAAATTTTGTTGCTGGCACCATTGCTTTGGCTCGCCGAGCAACAAAAATTGCCCCTGTGGGCCCTATGGCTGCTGCTGGGCCGTGAACTTTTGATTACCGGCTGGCGCCAGGGGCAAGCAGACGGTGGCGCCGCTTCATGGTTGGGGAAGGCCAAAACGATGCTGCTTTTTTGTTCCCTGCTATTGATGCTTTGGCCCACAGCATGGGTTTCATCCCAATTGGTCAACTCAATCCATGGGGTGGGCTGGTGCTTGTTTTGGCCTTCCTTGGTGCTTGCCGTTAATTCAGCCCTTGGTTACCTAAAGGCTTCAAGCTCCCCATAGGGGAGCATCAACACTGCTATCAAGTTGAGCTGGGGGCCTTTTGCTGTAGTCGTTTTGGTAGCTATCAGCCAAGCCGGCTTCCAAATCAAAGCGTGCACTCCAAGCCAATTCCCGTTCAACCCTTTGCACATCAACTAGGAAATGATTTAGGCGCAGGGGGAAGGCCTTTCTGGCCTTGGGATCAAGGCATGATGGATCAAAACTCCGCAACTCCACGCTATCGGGATCGCGGCCGCAGGCCCTTGCGGCCGCAGCCACCAAGCCTTTGAAAGTGACGCCTTTTCTGCCAGTGCAGTTGTAGATCCGGTTTGTGGCTGCATCCACCTCAAGGCAGCGGGCCATGGCAAGGGCTAAATCATCCACATGGCCCAATTGGGTAATGGTGGAGCCATCACCTGGCAGTGGCACGGGCAAATTCCCACAGATGCGGTCGAAAAACCAACTCTCAACTGGGTTGTAGTTGCCGGGGCCGTAGATATAGGTGGGCCTAAAACTGGTAAAAGGAATGCCCTCTTGCCGCAACCAATTTTCGGTGTGGGCTTTACCGCCATGGCGGCTGGCTGGATCCAAGGGGGAGTTTTCATCCAAAGGCCAAAGCTCACTAGCTGCATAAACTCCAGCGGAGCTCACATAAACCAAGCGATGGGATGGGGCCGAGGTGCAGGCCAACACCGCCTGGGTATCCACCAGATTGCGGCCAGAGCTATCGATAATCACATCAAATTTGCGACCCTTAAGGGGAGCAAGGTGGCTGGCTTCAGAGCGATCACCACTGAAATGCTCCACCCCTTCGGGCACGGGCTGGCGGCCGCGGGTGAACAGGCTTAGTTGATGGCCGGCGGCCATCAACAGCTGCACCAAGGGTTTACCAACAAAACGGGTGCCGCCCATAACCAGAATGCGCATTTTTAGCCTTGCTGAACTGTTGCCATCCTCCCCTGGCGAGAATGGTGAAACCAAAATGCATGCCATGCAAATAATTCCAGCAATCGACCTTCTTGATGGCCAATGCGTGCGCCTGCATCAAGGCGACTACAACTTGGTTACCCACTTCAGTGCCGATCCAATCAGCCAAGCCCTCGCCTGGCAAGAACAGGGGGCGAAATTACTTCACTTGGTAGACCTAGATGGCGCCCGCAGCGGTGAAGCCACCAATCACCCCCTAGTGCAGCGAATCACAGCGGCGCTGGAAATTCCAGTGCAACTTGGCGGTGGTGTGCGCAGCATCGAAAGAGCAGAACAATTACTGGCCTGCGGCCTAGATCGGGTAATACTCGGCACCGTTGCAGTTGAGCAACCTGAACTTGTTTATGAGCTAGCCCAGCGCTATCCCCAAAAAATAGTGGTGGGGATCGATGCCAGAAACGGTTTGGTGGCAACCCGCGGCTGGACCACCGCAAGCGAGCTGCCAGCAACGGAATTAGCAAAAAAATTTGATGGCATTGGTTTAGCTGCCTTCATATGCACAGACATCGCCACCGATGGCACCCTTGCCGGACCAAATCTTGAATTTCTGCGGGCCATGGCCCAAGCCAGCAGCACTCCGATTATTGCCTCCGGCGGCATAGGTGAATTGTTGGATCTAATGAGTTTGTTGCCTTTGGAATTGGAAGGGGTGGTTGGCGTAATTGTGGGGAGGGCGCTCTACAACGGCAGTGTGAACTTAAAAGAAGCCCAATTAGCTATTGGAGAAGCTCGCCTCCAAGACCTGCCGATAAACGCAGCGATTGAAAGGCCTTGCTAAGCCCATATCATGGAGTTATGGCAAGGCAACCGAATCCAACAAACCTAGAAGGTGCATATCAAAGTTGCCGCAGCCAAGGTTTGCGGCTTAGCCGGCAGCGCAAACTAGTTTTAGAAATCCTCTGGCGCAGCGGTGATCATTTGAGTGCCAGGGAAATATTTGAGCAGCTGAATGCAAATGGAAGGCGCATTGGTCACACATCCGTTTATCAAAATCTTGAATCACTCAGGGCCCATGGCGTAATTGAGTGCCTTGAGAAAGCCCAGGGCCGGCTCTATGGCCATCGCTCAGATCCCCACAGCCACCTCACCTGCCTTGAGAGTGGCAGCATCCACGATCTGGATATCGAATTGCCTGCGGAGCTCCTAAACGCAATCGAAGCAAACACCGGTTTTAAAATCGAAAGCTACAGCCTGCTGTTGCAGGGAAGGGCAAAATCAAAATGAGCCAATTAATAGCTAACAAAGCCATCCTTATTATTGGCGAAAAATGGCAAGCCCAAGCCTTAACAGAACAACTCAAAAGAGATCAGCCAAACTTGCGACTAGATCTCTCATCTAGATCCACAGAAGCAGAAGAAAATAATATATCAAACAAGAACAAGCTTAATTACCAGTTGATCTGCTGGCTGCTGCACGAAGGAACAACAACTGAAACCTTAAGTTGGGAGTTGAATCAATTAAAAACCAGGCAGCCAGAAGCAGCCCTGTTACTGATAATAAATAACAGTGGTTTTTTTAAGCGGGATTTATTACTGCAACTACCGCTTGATGGATTGCTAGAACAGCCCAGCCTCACTGAGATAAATGAAGCGATTGAACTAATTACAAATGGAGGCAGGGTTTTTAGGATTTCAGAAGCTGTGCAATCCTCCTCAGCAAAACCCTCCAACCTGGGCTTTAAGCAATGGTTTTTACTGAGCGGTTTGGATCAAATCAACGCAGAAGTTAATGCCCTAAACCATAGGCTTGAGATATTTCCCCAAGGGGGCATGAAAAGACTTGTAATTGCAGGAAGATTACGTGAATTAAATATGGCTCGAGAATTACTTCATACAATTTGGGGCTCAGCAAACCCTATTCATCAATTTAAGCCAAAGCCTAAACAGGAACGCTTACAAATATATTTACCCAAACGCGGCGGCAATGATATTTTAAATCAATTGCAAATCGAGCTAGCTAAAGAGTTTGGCTCCTGCTCCATTTTTGAAACAGGTTATCTGTTGGCCCTGGAGGCACTCCTCCCCGAGCGGCGCTTGAATCTTTTTGAAAGCCTGCTGCACGAGTTCAAACAACTGCTAGAAAAATTATCTACGCAAAACTGCTTAGCTCTAACAACAATCCCATCTGGCGACCAACCCGCAACAGATCCATGGGTTCAGCAGCAATCCCTACTGCGCCAGAGGGCACTAATGAAATTGGTGGGTGCCTACACCCAGCTACCCAGGGAAGGCAGCTTGCTCCCCTTAGCCGAAACGCTTATCGGTTCAGCAAATCTTGATGGAGAGGAACCTGAACTCTGTTCCTTATATCCAATCCTGATTGCATTAATTGAAGGCAAACCATTACTTATAGATGGAAAGCTAATGGCAGCAGATCAACCATTTGCATTGTTACACCTGCAAACATTAGTTAGCAATTGGTTATTGCGTAATGGTGAGCGCATTGCCAAGGAAGTGTTAGAAGCTTGCAGCAATTGGCCTGAGCTACGCCGCACAATGCTGCCCCTAGAACTATTGCCCACCCGTGAATTAGACCGTTTGCGAAATAAAATAAATTCTTTAGAGCGTTGGCAAAATTTATTTGTTCGCCCCGTTTCAATATATGAAAGCAAAAGAGTATTTTACAGCCTCCGTTCTGGTAAATTCGTTAGCCAGGTTTTAATTGAACCACGGGATAATGAACTAAAAACCCTTTTATGGTGGCAGCAAGCGATAACAATTTTGCTGGAAACTAGGGACGCATTGGCACCTCAGCTGGAGATTCTAATCAATCGTTTTGGTTCCTTAATGGTGTTGCTGCTCACTAGGGTTCTTGGTCGTGCCATCGGTTTAATCGGGCGAGGTATCATGCAAGGGCTCGGCAAGGGTATGCAAAACTCAAACCTCAGTGCTGAAAAATCTTGAAACAAGCTTCCCTGCCATCCAGGCTATTAAATCTTATTTTTAGCTGCTTTTTATTCGGGCTAATATTTTTACTAACCCCTGATCAAACCCGGGCTGATCGTGATACCAACAGTTACGACGGTAATATTTTTGCCCTTTATGCTGGCAATGGTGCATTAGTGCCGCCAAACATAAGCCTCGAAGCGGCCATTAAAGAGAAACGTTCGATTCTTTTGGCCTTCTACCTAGACGACAGCAGCGCTAGTAAACGTTTTGCCCCCCTACTTTCAGATCTCCAGGGTAGATGGGCTAGGGATGTGGAAATAATTGCCCTCACAAGTGATCCCTATGAAGTGAATCCAAATGCTCCGGTTGATTCGCCAAACCACTACTGGAGCGGCAGCATCCCACAAATCCTTGTGCTGGATGCAAACGCCAAGATTTTGTATAACGGCCAAGGCAATATGGATGAAAAAGAAATTGAAACAGCCCTTGCTCTAGCCACAGGTAGGCCAGACACACAAAGCTTAAGAAGCAGTAAAAGCTTCAATGAATACAACACTGAATACGGTTCTTAGCTTAAAGTTTTTAGCTATTTATTCTTAAATGAATTTACCTAGGAATACGTCGCCAAAATCATCGTTAAAAACATGGTCAGCAAGGTTTTCCAATTCGGAATCACTTCTACCAGCGAGACGATGCAAGTGATGGCGCACAACGGTGGCCTTAGTGAGTTCATGGCCATGGCTTCCAGCAAGCTTGATCAACTCTTCATGGCTGCGGGCGGCTCGAACCTGCTCTGAAAGGCTTTGGCTCTTGCGGGCTTCAGCCAAAAAGAGGTCAAGATTTGCCTGGCTCATGATTTAACTGGGTAACAATTTCACACAAGCTTACCAAATTTCCAGTTCGGATTTTGCGCTGGCGTAAATGTCGTCTGCATGACCAAAATCCAGTTCATGGGTTTTAGCTATGGCTAGTAACTCCTCTAAATCTGCAGTTTCAAGGGTTTTTTGAAGGCTGGGATCAACCTTTGCCTTTTCTAAAAAGCTTGAAACCACAGGATCTGGGTTACCTAGGGGCTGCCCACCCCCTGGCGCGGTTCCCCACAATTCCATGGCGTGTTTGGCATGGGCATAGAGCTCATCGGCATGGCCAAATTTCAGATCATGCTCTTTTGCAATTGCTAGCAGCTCAGCCAGGTTTGCTGATTCAAGCCGTTCCCTTAGGGCCTCGTTTTCGCCCAGTTTTGCAACGAACTGAGCAACTGTTTGATCGGCCATGGCTGGGGTGATTTGCTTAACAGGTGTAGCACAAGTTCTCTTTAGATTAAGGCGTCATTTTGCAACTTTCAAACTAGCTATCAGTTTCATACACAATCATCCAGCCCATGGGTGGGGGCTTAATCTGCCTGCCATGAAGTTTCTGCAATCGCTTCCCTTGCTACTCGCCCTGGGCCTTGGCCTGCTGCTGCTATGGCTGGAGGCTCGCCATCGGCTGCGGCCTAAATCACCACTGGAACTAAGCTTCGGCCCTTGGAACCTCGCAAGAAATCCCTCCTGCTACAGGATCGACGGCCTTGTTTGCATAGGCAATCCCCATGCCCAGATGGAGGTGTTTGTGCCGGAGTTGCGGGCTAAGCCCTGCTTGCTTGGCAGCAACAGCCTCAAAGATTTAAAAATCAGCACAGAGGTGATGCCGCTTCACGGCGATGAAGATAGTCGCCCAGACAATTACTGGTTTGCCTACATAGTTAAAGGCCTTAAAAAGACCCAAGCCAGGGTGTTTATTTGCATCGAGGGAGAAGATCTCGAGCAACGCCTCGATTCCCTATGGGTAGACATCCATTGGGTTAATTACGGACCTTTTGGCCGTTTGAAGCGTCGCCAAGGGGTATTAGTGCCCCTTAAGCACCCTGCCCCCCTAGATCCAGAAGCCGCAAAGTGGCGGGAAGGCGAAAACTGTTCAGTACTTGCAGTACCTACCCACCTACTGGGGGTGCTCGACAACCTTGAAAAGGTGCTGAATAAATACGCCTCAGCGATTTTAAAACCCGGCGACATTCTCACGATTGCCGAAAGTCCACTTGCTGTTATTCAAGGCAGATACCATCACCCCTCCCAAGTGGAGCCATCTGCCCTAGCCAGGTTGTTATGCCGTGTTTTTCATCCCACAAGCAGCCTTGCCACAGCCTGCGGTTTGCAAAGCCTGATCGACCTGGTGGGCCCAGCAAGGGTATTGATGGCTTGGCTGCTTGGGGCGCTGTTAAAAGTTGTGGGTATTAAAGGTGGTTTTTATCGGCTTGCTGGCCCGCAAGCTCGCTTAATCGACGATGTAACTGGCTCCACCCCCCCCTACGACCAAACGATTGTGCTGGGCCCAGAAAATCCAAAGGCGGTGGTGGATTTAATGGCAGCAAGCCTGGGGCACGGCGTTGCCGTTGTTGATGTGAACGACCTTGGCAGGGTGAAAGTGTTAGCTGCCAGCTCTGGCTGTGATCTCGATTTATTAGAGCGGGCCCTTAGGCCAAATCCAGCTGGAAATGCCAATGAACGCACTCCTCTTGTGGTGGTGAGGCCCCGATCCTGATTTCGCCTGGATACAGTGGCGAAGAATGGCATTGGATCTGATTTGCCATGGGGTCCCAACTGCAGCATCAAAACCTGCAGGTTGAGCCCCTGCAGTTCAAGCACCTATCCCAGCTGCAAAGACCAGAACTGGAATATCTAGCTATTCAACTGCAAAAACTGGCCCTGCTAAGGCCAATCGTTGCTTTTAAACCATGGCTATCACCGAAGAGTTCACCGGCCCCCCTTGCCCTTGTAGCCCTAACTCAAAAGAGCAACATCGTTGGCTTACTACTTGCTGAACCCTGCAACCGCAGAGGTAGCTGTTGGCGCTTAGAGGTTTTGGAAAGTTGGGGTGAAACCGCTTCCCGCCTCGATGTTGCCGGCAGCCTATTAAAGGCAGCGATGGATCAAGCACCCGGGGCAATGGCATGGGTGGCAAGGGCCGCTAGCAACGCAGAACAAACATTGGCGGCCCTTCGGGAACAGGGCTTTCAAATCCTTCAACACCAACGGGTTTGGCTATTAAATTCCCTAAGCAAACTTGAAATTGCTGCTGCATTACCCGAGCCATTACTGCTGCAACCCTTAACCCGTGCCAGCGCTGTTTTATTGCTCCAGCTCGAATTGGTTGCCACACCAAGCCCCCTGCGCCAGTTGCAAGATCTGCGCAGTGAAGACCTCCTAGACGATTCCCAAGCGGAATCACTTGTACTTATTGATCCCCAACGCCACCAAGCGGTGGCAGGGGCGAGGCTGCTGAGGCGACGCCATCGGGGTCCTACCGAAATTGAATTAAGCCTTCACCCAGGCTGGGGGCATTTGCTTGGCAATGTGCTCGGCCACCTACTGGCGGCAGCAGCAACGAAAAAGCTGCCGGTTTTGGTTCGCTGCGATCTAGGCAATAGCGCTGGACTCTCTTGGCTTGCACAACAAGGCGCCATCGAACTGCAAGAGGAGCTGGTATTTGCCCGTAGCCTCTGGCGTCGCCATGAAATCAGCCCGAACCCCGGCCTAGCAAGCCGCACCTTGGAAAGGTTGGTGGGTCAGTGGCAACCAGGCCAAAGGCCTGTTCCTGAGGCGATGCGTTGGCGTTAAGGCTGCCACCAAAGCCCCGATCAGTGCTTGCGTTGGATGTGGGCAAACGCAGGATTGGCCTTGCCGGTTGCGATCCCCTGGGCCTAACAATTTTGCCCCTAGCGCCATTGGCCCGCGGCAGTTTTGCCAAAGACCTGCTGCTACTTAAACCCCTGGTGCAGCAGCGCCGCTGCGAAGCTCTAATCGTGGGGATGCCCCTGGATCAAGCTCAAAAAAGCACTGTTCAAGCGCAATATTGCAGGCGCTATGGCATCCAGCTAGCTAACGCCCTAGAGCTGCCCATAGCTTGGGTAGATGAACACTGCAGCAGCTGGTATGCAGCGGAAAAGCACAATCTCCATGGCAACCGCAGCGGCCAACTAGACAGCGCCGTAGCTGCCCTATTGCTGGAACAGTGGTTACGGGAAGGACCTGAACCGGTCTATGCGGCGGCCATTAACCAGGGCAGAGCAGCTAACCCTGAGGGATCCTGAAGGGGTCAGCACAGAATCGATGGGCGAATCCTCCTCTCTTTCCGGATCCGGTGATGTGCCCACAATCGTGGTGCGCGATGGCAAAGGTAAGGAGTTGCTCTGTTTCCTTGAGCAACTGATCCCCCTTGATGGCCACGACTATGCCTTGCTAACACCAGTTGACACCCCGGTTTGCCTGTTTCGCCTCAGCGACGATGAAGAGCCTGAACTCCTAGAGGGCTTAGATGCAAGCGAGCCAATTCTCTCAACCGCTGAAGTGGTGCTCCAAGAGCATGAACTCACATTGGTGCGCTCCGCTGTAACACTCACAGTTTCCGGGGAATTGGAAGAACCAGATCCTGAGGATTTTGATGAAGAAGATGAAGAGAATGACAGCGATGATGACGATGCGGAAACCTATGAGTTGTTAGTTAGTTTCATGGTGGCCGATGAGGAATATGGCCTTTACATACCCCTAGATCCTTTCTTTGTGGTTGCTCGGATGGAAAACGACCATGCCCTGCTGGTGGAAGGCGAGGAATTTGAACGGGTGCAGCCGCGCATTGAAGCGGAATTGGAGGAGCGGGAGTCTCAGGATTGAACCTGCGCCACCTGTTAGAGCCAAATTGGGTAGCGAAGGGCAGTCTTGCTGATCTGCCCTTGGAAGTGTTTGCCGATCTAAACATCAAGGCCCTAGTGCTTGATGTGGATTGCACACTGCTGCCTCAACACAGCCAGGAAATTCCAGCTGATGTTTTGACCTGGCTCCACAAAGCTCGCACTCAATGGCGCCTGCATCTGTTTAGTAACAACCCAAATCGCCGCAGGATTGAAGCAATCGCCAATGCTTTTTCATTGCCTTTTACGGCCGGAGCTGGCAAACCTAGGCGTGGCCCGTTGCGCCTTGTGCTCAACCAATTGCAATTACCAGCGGCCCAGGTTGCACTAATTGGTGATCGTGTATTTACCGATGTGCTTGCCGGTAATCGCCTTGGTTTATTCACAGTGCTCGTGCATCCCGTTGGCGGCGATGGCAAACCAAGCACTAAAGATGCTTTGCAGCGCTCCGAACGCACTCTGGCCCGCTGGCTAGGGGCCCGCATGGAGCAAGGGCTGCCCCAAAAATGAAACCGCAAAAATGAGTCGAATATTAGTTGTAAAAGTGGGCACCAGCCTGTTGAGGGGCAACAACGGCAGCAGCACTACTCAATTCATAGCCAGTTTGGCCGCCAGTTTGAGTGCCGAGCGTTCGAAAGGCAACGGAGTAGCTCTAGTTACCAGCGGGGCTGTTGGGCTTGGTTGCCAGGAGCTTGGCCTAGGCAAACGGCCGCAATTGGTGGAGGAATTACAGGCCGCTGCGGCCATCGGCCAAGGGCAACTGATGGGCCTCTATGCAGATGCCTTTCGCTGCCATGGGCAAACGGTGGCCCAGGTTTTGCTCACCCGCAGCGATCTGGCCTCCAACCGGCGCTTTCAAAGCGCCAGCCGCACGCTCAAGCAACTTTTGAGATGGAATGTGCTGCCAATAATTAATGAAAACGACACGTTGGCAACTGAGGAATTGCGTTTTGGCGATAACGACACCCTCTCAGCCCTCGTGGCTGTTGCCCTTCAGGCGGATGAATTGATTTTGCTCACCGATGTTGATCGCCTCTATTCCGCTGATCCACGTCAAAACCAAGGGGCAACACCAATAAGTGAGGTGCAAAATCTTGCTGAACTTGATGCCTTGCAAAGCGTTGCCTCAGGTGGCGGCCAATGGGGAACCGGAGGCATCACAACAAAATTGGCCGCTGCTCGCATTGCCACAGCCAGTGGCATCCAAGTGAAACTGGCCGATGGCCGCGATCCAAACGTTCTTGCTGAATTGCTTGCGGGTGTTAGCCATGGCACCCGATTCATACCAAGCCCTTCTCCTATTCCCGATCGCAAGCGCTGGTTAGCCCATGCCCCAGTGCCTGAGGGCAGCGTGAGGGTTGATAAGGGGGCCGAACTGGCCCTCCTAAACCAGGGGGCCTCGCTTCTACCAGTGGGCGTGGTTGCTATCGAGGGCGATTTTGATCGACAGGCCCCAATTCTGATTTTGGCCATGGATGGCAGGAAGCTGGGTATTGGCCTCAGCGCCTATGCCAGTGGCGAATTAAAGCGCTGCCTTGGCTTGAAATCCCAAATGGTGCAACAGCTGGATCCTCAGCTGCCAGAGGCGGTTATTCACCGCAACCAACTCGTCATAACCGCGGTGTGAGCCAGTAGCCCTACGATCCCGGCCAAGCCCTGAGTTATTGGCCTGCCATGCAATTCAGCACATTGCTACAGCACCTATCCGGGGCTGAAAACCAACCCTTCAATTTGGCCAATGATCCCGAATTAAATGGGGCCGCTGCTCTCAACCAAGCCCTAGCCGGGGATCTCAGTTTCCTTGAACCCGGCAATGCCCTGCTTGCCGCCTTAGCTGAAACCCAGGCGTCAGCTTTAATCCTGCCGCCAGATTCCGAACTCCATGGCAAAGCAACAGAGCGGGGTATCGCGTGGGTGGCGCTTAAAAATCCAAGGCTTGGATTTGCTGAATCGCTTGAGCAGCTCTACCCCAAGCGGCATTTAACTGCTGGAATTCATCCCACTGCGGTGATAGATCCCACTGCGGAATTAGCCGCTGGTATCCATGTGGGCGCCCATGTGGTGATAGGTGCAAACTGCAAAATCGGCGCCGATTGCATCATCCATCCAGCTGTTGTGATTTATCCAGATGTGGAAATAGGTGCTGGCTGTGAATTGCATGCCCAAGCTGTGCTTCATCCCGGCAGCAGGCTGGCTGAGGCCTGTGTGGTGCATTCCCATGCGGTGATCGGCAGCGAGGGATTTGGCTTCGTACCCACCGCAGATGGCTGGCGCAAAATGCCCCAAACAGGCCTTGTGGTGCTTGAAAATGGCGTAGAGATCGGCTGTGGTTCCACCATTGATAGGCCATCAGTGGGGGAAACACGCATTGGTGCTGGCAGCAAAATCGACAACCTGGTGCAGGTGGGCCATGGCGTAAGCATGGGCAAAAATTGTGCCCTTGCAGCCCAGGTGGGCATTGCTGGCGGAGCAAAGCTCGGCAATGGCGTGATCCTGGCTGGTCAGGTGGGGGTAGCCAATCGTGCTGTTATCGGAGATGGCGCTATTGCATCCTCAAAATCCGGCATCCATGGGGAGGTGGCCGCTGGTGAGGTGGTTAGTGGTTATCCAGCCATACCAAACCGCCTCTGGCTGCGTTGTTCAGCTGTGTTTAGCAAGTTGCCCGAGATGGCCCGCAGCTTGCGCCAACTAAATCAAACAAACTGACGCGATAGGTTCGAGCTAACAACCAACAGCAAAGCAGCCATGGCTAGCTATCGAATCACCCTCCTAGCCGGCGATGGCATCGGGCCTGAAATCACAGCAATAGCCGTAAAGCTTTTGGAGCGGGTGGCGCAACAATTCAACTTTCAACTGGATTTTGATCACCAACCTGTGGGTGGTGACGCCATTGAGAAATTTGGGGAACCTTTACCCGCCAGCACCCTGGCGGCCTGTAAGGCCAGTGATGCGGTGCTGCTAGCCGCCATCGGTGCGCCCAAATACGACAACCTGCCCCGGCAGCAGAGGCCGGAATCAGGCTTGCTGGCCCTGAGGGCGGGCTTGGATTTATTTGCAAACCTGCGGCCAGTTGCCATAGTTCCTGCCCTAATTGACGCCAGCAGTTTGCGGCCGGAAGTGATCAGCGGGGTTGATCTTTTGGTGGTGAGGGAACTAACCGGTGGCATTTATTTCGGCCAACCAAAGGGCAGGGTGCAGCTCGAAAACGGCGAGGAGCGGGGCTTCAACACCATGACCTACAGCAGCTCTGAAGTGGATCGCATCGCCAAGGTGGCCTTTGATCTGGCCCGCCAAAGGCGTGGGGTTCTTTGTTCTGTGGATAAGGCAAATGTGCTGGATGTGAGCCAACTCTGGCGCGATCGGGTGAATGAAATGGCTGGCGCCTACCCAGATGTGAACTTGAGCCACATGTATGTGGACAACGCCGCGATGCAATTGGTGCGGCAGCCGCGCCAGTTTGATGTGCTGTTAACCAGCAATCTTTTTGGCGACATCCTCAGCGATGAAGCGGCGATGCTCACGGGCTCCATTGGCATGTTGCCCTCTGCCTCCCTTGGTAGTTCAGGGCCTGGTTTATTTGAACCTGTGCATGGCTCAGCCCCTGATATCGCAGGGCAAGACTTGGCTAATCCCTTGGCCATGGTGCTTTCAGCGGCAATGATGTTGCGCATTGGACTCAAGCAAGATGCGGCCGCCATAGCCTTAGAAAATGCGGTTTCAGCAGTTCTTGAGCAGGGCTTTCGCACGGGAGATCTGATGGCAGATGGCTGCACCAAACTCGCTTGCAGCGCCATGGGGGAAGAATTATTAAGGGCGCTCGCTTAATCAACTGGTTGGATTTGGCCGATGCTCTGACAAAATCTCCCGAGCTAGTACTGCACTGCTGATGTCCAAGCTTCATCCCATCGTTGCGGTTACCGGTTCCTCCGGCGCGGGCACCAGCACCGTAAAAAGGGCCTTTGAGCACATATTTGCTCGCGAGGGCATCACCCCTGCAGTGGTGGAGGGTGATAGCTACCACCGTTTTGAGCGGGCTCCCATGAAGGAGGCCATGGCCAAGGCCTTGGCGGCAGGAGAAAATTTTTCCCACTTTGGCCCTGAAGCCAACTTGTTTGAAAAATTAGAAGAGCTTTTCCGTAATTACGGCCAAAGCGGTGGCGGAGAGAAGCGCTATTACTTGCACAGCCCTGAAGAAGCAGCGGAACACAACGCCCGCCTTGGCACATCATTAGATCCAGGTCAATTCACCCCATGGGAACCAATCCCAGGCTCCACAGATCTGCTCTTCTATGAGGGCTTGCATGGTGGTGTGGTGGGTGATGGTTACGACGTAGCTGCCCTAGCCGATCTTTTGGTGGGTGTGGTGCCGATCACCAACTTGGAATGGATCCAAAAAATTCACCGTGATAATGCCGAACGGGGCTATTCAGCAGAGGCGATCGTTGACACAATTCTGCGTCGCATGCCCGACTACATAAATCACATCTGCCCCCAGTTCAGCCTTACCGACATAAATTTCCAGCGGGTGCCAACGGTAGATACCTCCAATCCTTTTATCTGCCGCAATATTCCCACCCCCGACGAAAGCTTTGTAATCATTCACTTCCGCAAGGGCGCCAGGGACAAATGGGATGTGGATTTCACCTATTTGCTCGATATGATCCACGACTCATTTATGTCTAGCCCCACATCGATCGTGGTAAATGGCGGCAAGATGGGTTTTGCCATGGAATTAATCCTTACCCCTATTATTCATCGCATGATTGAAGAAAAACGCCAGCGCATTTGACCCTTCCCTCCTTTGCCATCGATGGTGCTTCGGGACAATGTGATCCTGCAATGTGGCGCTGTCCTCCTGAGCAATTAGGGATGATTCTGCAAATTGCAAGGCGTTTGTATTTGCAGAACTTGGAACGCAATTTGGAACGCAATGGCTGTCCAGAACCATTGGGGGTTGTGGTGGTTAATGGCGGTAAATCTGCTCGCTTAATTTTTGAAGCGCCAGTTTTACTGCCCCAGGAACAATTTGTGCCATTGGAACTTTTGCGCAATAAACCCCTGGGCAAAAGCCGCGGCCGCAGATGATCTTTGCGTTAGCTGCATTGCTGGGGCTATGTGTGGGCAGTTTTATAAATGTTGTGGTTTGGCGCTTACCAAGGGCTGAATCGCTGCTATGGCCTGGCAGCCATTGCCCGCGCTGCGGTAAATCGTTGCAATGGCATCAAAATATTCCTGTAGTTAGCTGGCTTTTATTGAAGGGACGCTGCGGTTTTTGTCGTAGCTCCATCAGCCCCAACTATCCGGCGGTTGAACTTTTAACAGCTGGATTTTGGGTGCTCTTAGCCCTCCCTGGGGTGGGCCGCATCGGTAATCCAGGGATAGTGCTGAATTTATTGGCGGGTGGATTGCTGCTTACTTGGCTGTTGCCATTGGCATTAATTGATATCAAAACGCTGCGCCTACCGGAATCGCTCTGCCGTTGGGGCGTGATTAGTGGCTTGGTTTGCACATTCGCATTGGGCTACCTACAGGGCAAGGGAGCTGAGCTGCTGCTATTTCACTGCCTTGCGGCCGCAGTTGGTTTATTGGCGTTTGAAGGGGTGAGCGCCACTGCTGAAAAATTGATGGGCACCCCTGCCTTGGGGCTGGGTGATGCAAAGCTCGCCGCCCTGCTCGGGGCATGGCTTGGCCTTAAAGGCCTTGGGGTAGCGGTTGGCCTAGCTGTGCTGCTGGGTGCAGTTTTTGGGCTTATGGGGCGCTTAAGCGGCAAACTCGCTGCCCGGCAACCCTTTCCCTTTGGCCCATTTCTTGCTGTTGGTGGCCTGCTCAGCTGGCTTGCCTGCAACCAAATCTGGGGCTTTGTGATCAACCCGCCCTTCAGGATCCTTTAATAGATAGGTGTTACCGGGCCTGCTGTGTCGCTTCTCGACTGGTTTGCAGATCGACGTAAAACTGCCCCGGTGCTGCGGGCAGCACCTGAAAATGACGAAGGTGATGGCCTTTGGAGCAAATGCCCTGAATGCGGCGAAGTGGTTTACCGCAAGGATTTAATTGCCAACTCCAGTGTTTGTTTAGCTTGCGGCTACCACCACAGGATCGATAGCGAAGAGCGCTTGCGGTTGTTGTTGGATCCAGGCAGTTTCACTGAGATTGATTCCCAGCTGAGCCCAACCGATCCCCTGGCATTTAAAGATCGCAGGGCCTATGCAGATCGTTTACGAGACAGCCAACAGAGCACCGGCATGCGCGACGCCGTGGTTTGCGGCAGCGGCAGCGTTGAGGGGTTTGCCTTAGCGGTGGCAGTGATGGACTTCCGCTTCATGGGCGGAAGCATGGGTTCGGTAGTGGGTGAAAAACTCACTCGATTAATTGAAACAGCCACGGCCCAACGGCTGCCCGTATTTGTGGTGTGCGCCAGCGGTGGCGCCCGGATGCAGGAGGGAATGCTGAGTTTGATGCAAATGGCCAAAGTGTCGGGTGCCTTAGAGCGCCATCGCAACCAAGAGCTGCTCTATATCCCACTGCTCACCCATCCAACCACCGGTGGAGTAACTGCAAGTTTTGCGATGTTGGGCGATCTAATCCTTGCCGAACCAAAAGCGCTTATCGGTTTTGCAGGTCGCCGCGTGATTGAGCAAACCTTGAGGGAAAAGTTACCGGATGATTTTCAAACGGCTGAATACATTCAGGACCACGGTTTTGTGGATGCAATTGTGCCCAGACCCAAATTGCGCAGCACCCTTGCAAGCCTGCTTGCCATCCATGGCCAAAAAGCTGCCGCACTAGTGGGATGAAGCAATACCTAAACGCAATCGCTACTTTGCTTTGTGCTTCAGCGCTAACGATTTGGCTTATCGGTTTTCAACCCGCCATAGCTTTTGCAGGACCAGTGGACTGGCAGGAGGTAACCCCCACGGCAGAAGGGCGCCAATGGTGGGATAAAGGCAGTTTGAGGCGCAATCGCAAAGGCGATCTAACCGTGCTGAGTCGTTTTAGTGCAAACCCTGATCAATCCGGCAAAAGCCAAACAGGGGCCTTGTATGTGATGGCCCTTGATTGTGATGAACAGCTCTACAAAGACCTTCAAGTAAACGGACTGCCCCGCCCCAGGGCCCAATGGCAATTGGTGGGCTCTGAGGATTTGATTGCTGAAGTGCTGCAGCAAAGCTGCGCAGCAGCCAGGGGTGAGGGTTTATTAGAGCAAGGCAAAGCATGACAAAAGCAAAAATTGGGGTGGCAATTGCAGGCCTTGGTTTTGGCGAGAAAGTACACCTACCGGCCCTGCAGGCCAGTGCCTCAATGGCACCTGTGGGCCTTTGGCATCCCCGCGAACAGCGCCTACAGGAAGCATGCAGCCGCGCAAACCTATGGGGAAGCTCTGATTTTGCGGCCTTACTAGCCCATCCCCAGGTTGAGGCGGTTGTTTTGGCAACACCACCGGCGGTGAGGTTTCAGTTAGCAGAGCAAGCGCTTTTGGCTGGTAAGCATCTGCTACTGGAAAAACCCATAGCTTTAAGTGCCACTGAAGCGCAACGGCTTGAACAACTGGCCATGGCGCATGGCTGTTGTTGTGCTGTGAATTTTGAATACCGCGCTGTGCCGGCCTTCCAACAACTGGCCCAACTTCTCGCAAGCGGTTGGCTTGGTGATCCCTGGCTGCTGCGCTTCGACTGGTTGATGGCTAGCCGCAGCGATCCGATGCGCCCCTGGAATTGGTATGCCCAGCAGGATCAGGGGGGTGGGGTTATGGGGGCCCTCGGCAGCCATGCCCTTGATTTGATGGAATGGCTAGTGGGACCGATCCTGGAGCTGCAGGCGCAGCTATCGGTGGCGATCGGGGAGCGACCCAAAGCTGATGGGTTGGGTTATGGCAAGGTTGATGCCGCCGATACGGCCCTGATCCAAATGCAACTAAAACCCAATTGGAGCAATGGCGATCGAGCTATGCCTGCTCAAATAGCCCTTTCCTCAATCGCAAAACAGGGCAGGGGTTGCTGGCTAGAACTTTATGGTTCAGAAGGAACACTTGTTCTAGGCAGTGCCAATCAAAACGACTACGTGCATGGCTTTGGCCTGCAGGGCGCAAAAACAGGGGAGCCCTTAATGGCAATCAAGCCTGATTCAAACCTGGCCTTCGGCCGCACCTGGGAAGACGGAAGGATTGCACCAACTGAACGCTTGCTGGGCTGGTGGGCTGCTGCAATCCGTGAAGGCAGGCCCATGATTCCAGGGCTTCTGGAGGGCCTGCAAAGCCAAGTGGCCATGGATGCCTGCCAACAAAGCAATCAAGGCGGCGCTCGCATTTGGATCCGCCGCTGAGCAAAAACCCAACTAGCTCAAAATTTGAAGCAATTTGGAAAACATTTGGATGTTTCCCAGGTCACATCCGTCTAAGTCTTACGCCTAGACCAAAAAGACTTTAAATGATTAGCTCTGCTAATAGTGCAAGTTTATCCCCAGCCAACCTAGGTTTTCCCCAGTTTATACCTGGTTTTTCCCCAGAAACATGGCTATTTCCTTTGCTAATCCGCTGGAGGACATGGCCAATGGCCTCAACCTGTGGAAAGTATCGGGAAGCACCTTCAAAGCTTGACTTCTATCTCGAAGTTGTTCAAGGGAATTAAATCGCTTCAGCGGTTAGCTCTGCCGCTGAGCTTCCGCAGGCAATCTCAGCCATTAGACGGTGCCAAACCGCCCAAAGCTCAAACTTTGACGCATCAGCCTCTTCTATGGCTTTATGCATAGGCAAGGGAGGTTCCAAGGTTGGCAAACGGTAGAGAAACAAAGCTTGAAAGCAACGAGAGCAGCATCGAAGTGGTGAGCATGGAAGCGGAGGTACCTGAAGCGCTTTTTCAAAGCATGCGCCACTTCCTCAAGGAGCATCCCCAATGGGATCAATATCAGTTGGTGAGTTCAGCCGTTGCCAGCTTCCTATTTCAAAATGGCAGCACCGATAAGGCCGTTGCCCAGCATTACCTAAACGGTATTTTTAGCCGCTAACTGATTCCTAATTAACACTCAAAAACATAAAAATTAAAAATATAAAATTTAAATTTGAAACCCGTAACTAAAAAGCCACCCATTCTTAATTAAGAGTGGGTGGCTTCTAATTTGGTTGATTTGGTGGCGGGGGGGAGATTTGAACTCCCGACCTTCGGGTTATGAGCCCGACGAGCTACCAGGCTGCTCTACCCCGCGGCATCACCAAGCGTTAATACTAAACCATCAACTAACGCAATTCGCCACGTACCTCGAGCCTTTGCCCCGCCATGGGTATCAAGAATTGCTCCTCCAACTCCTCTTGAGCCGAAGGGGTTAACCATTCCAATTGTTTTAACAATTGCAGGGCCACCGCCCATTTAGCCCGGCTGGAGCCATCTTCAACTTTGATTGCCAAACCCAGGCCTTCGCCCATGCGGGCAAGGCACTGGATGCCCTCTGCCCCCCCCTTGCTAACCAATAAACCCAAGCTGCGGCGCATCAATTCCGTATCAAATCGACCTTCGCCGGCCACTAACTCAGGGTGGACCTGCATTGCCCTTGCCAATCTTTCAAGCGTTGGCAGCTGACCGCCGCCCAGGTGGGCATAGAGCAAAGCCATCTGGCACAGGGGCAGTTGCAGGGTGGGGGCACCGCAATCGTCGCAGGCAGAAACCAATTCAGCTGCCGGTATGCCCAGTAGTTCCGCCACCCGATTGAGCACCTCCTGTTGCAGGGGATGGTTGCGATTTAGGTAACCCTCCAAAGGCCAACCCATGCGCTTACAGCTGGCAAGAAAAGCAGCATGCTTTCCAGAGCAGTTGTGCTGCAGGGCACTTTCCCTTCCCTTGGGGCAAGGGCAACGCAAAAAACTCACATCTACGTCTGCTCGCCAGAGCACCTGAAACGCCTCGCGGGCCTGGGCCAAGGTGCCGTCATGGGATGAGCAGGCAATCGCCATGGCCCGTTCTGAGCCCCCCTGGCCATCAAAGGCTCCACTGGAAACAAAAACCTGGGCCTGAAATGGCTTCAAACTGGAACGAATAAAACTGAGCTGCTGGGGATCGCCAGCCCGCATCAAAAGCCGGCCCCGCTGATCCGTTACCACCGCATGAACCCGATGGAAGGATTCGGCCATGCCGTTGCGCAAAAGCACCACCTCCAAGGCGGGGGGCCCCTGGCGACTAGTTCCACTGAGGCCCAGGGATGAAGCCATAAAGATCGGCGCTGCAGTTAAGGCTCAGAAAGCCTGGCAGATGCTGGAGCCAAACAACAGCAATGCCGCAACCATCAGAGCGGCGCGGATCAGCCGCGCCAGGATTGGCTTTACTTGATGTTGGGCCACCAAAAGATCCTGCTGACGCCAATCCAAGGGTTTTTCCCATTCCTGGCCGTCGTACCAGCCGGATTCTTCGTAGGAAATTTTTTCGCTAAGCAAACGGCGCTGCACGTAGCACCAGCCAAGCCACTGGCGCAAGAGCAGCAGTAACGGCAGTAGCAGGGCCGCAACGGCGGCCACTAAAACCATTTGCGCTGGGTTGTGGCGCAAGGGCACGCTGCCGCTGGCAACTAAAACAGCCAAGGGAAGAAGCAGCAACCAGCCGCCTGCCAAGGCAACAATCAACCCCTTGAAGGAGTGCAGAGGCCACCTAAAAAACCAGGAATTAGAGAGCTGCTGATATTCCTGAAGCGGACGTTGCTCTGGCGGCACAGGACATACGCTCATCGCCATTTATCAGGGGGTATGGCTGAAGTGGATGGTTTCACCATGGCCCCAGAAGGCTTCTAGATCGTAGTAACTGCGCTCCTGGGGGGTTAGCACCTGAACGATCAGATCGCCGTAATCAAGCAGCACCCAACGCCCTTGGGTAACGCCCTCCCTGCGCAGGGGAAGCCGCTCACAATCAGCCTCAAGGCGATCCTCAACGGAACGGGCAATCGCTCTCACTTGCACATCGGAAAGGCCGCTGCAAACCACAAACCAATCGGTGAGGGTCGTTACGTCTTCAACCCGCAGCAAACGGATGTCTACCGCCTTGCGATCGTCGGCAGCTTCAGCTGCCAAGCGCGCTAGGCCTTCGCTATCCATAAACGTTCTCACTGGTTACGGAACGGCTACTGCCCTGCTGCTGGGCCATGTCGGCCCGTGCCTTACCCGCACTCTTACGCAACGCCTCAAGGCGGTCTTCAAAGAAACTGCGCTGGCGCTTCTTACGGGTTTGCTCAATGCGCTCTTTTAGGGCTCCACCCAAACTTTTGTAGGCATTGGGAAGGGTGTAGCCAAAACGGGTGGCGAGGCCTATGGCCCTTTCGTCGGCTGCGATGGCATCTTGCAGGCGCTTTTCAGAATTATTTTTTAGATAAAGCCGGTAGCCGGCAAATCCCGACAACCCAACGGCAAGAACGAGCAACAAACCGTCTTGCACCCAAAGCTCACCAATGGCGCCGCCCAGGCCAATGGCAAGGGCAGCCATCTCCCAACCATCGCGGGGGATTGCGTCGTTTTGGATGCGACCCACCTCATGCCAGAAAAGCAGGTTGCGATGGTCGAGGGCTAATTCATCCCATTTATCTAAATGCAGCTGGATTTCCACCTCATCCCTTCCAATTTCTTCCAGGCTGATGAGGGGCGGATCGGCAGAAGCTGCTGCTTCCACAAACACCCAACTCTGCATTTCTGGCGGCAGCAGCCCTTTCAGGCGCTGGAGCTCACTCATGGACACGGACGTTGGTCAACGTCGGATACAAACCTCAGGGTAGCCACCCTTGCGCACCCCCTGCTGGTGCGGTTTGCCCAGGAGGTGAGAAGCTGTGAAGGTTTGGCTGAAATCACCGCCCATGCCCCGTCGCACGGATTTGCGTCGCATCCTGCTACTGGGCTCCGGGCCGATCGTGATCGGCCAAGCCTGCGAATTTGATTATTCGGGCACCCAAGCCTGTAAAGCGCTGCGGGCAGAGGGTTTTGAAGTGGTGCTGGTGAATTCCAACCCCGCTTCGATCATGACCGATCCCGACATGGCGGATCGCACTTACATCGAACCGCTCACCCCTGAGGTTGTGAGCCAGGTAATCGAACGGGAACGGCCCGATGCGCTTTTGCCCACCATGGGCGGCCAAACGGCCTTGAACCTGGCCGTGGCCCTGGCCGAAAACGGCACCTTGGCCAAATTTGGAGTGGAGTTAATCGGCGCAAATCTTGAGGCGATCCACAAGGCCGAAGACCGCAATTTGTTCAAACAGGCGATGCAGCGCATCGGTGTGGCCGTTTGTCCGTCTGGCATTGCAACAAACCTCAAGGAAGCGGAGGCCGTTGGCGAGAGCATCGGCGGCTATCCAAGGATCATTAGGCCCGGATTCACTTTGGGGGGAGCCGGCGGCGGCATTGCCTACAACCCAGAGGAATTTTTAGCAATCTGCAAAAGCGGTTTAGAAGCGAGCCCCGTATCGCAAATCTTGATTGAGCAATCGCTTTTGGGCTGGAAGGAATTTGAACTTGAGGTAATGCGCGATAGCGCCGACAACGTGGTGATTGTTTGCAGCATTGAAAACCTCGACCCGATGGGGGTACACACGGGCGATTCGATTACCGTGGCACCGGCTCAAACCCTCACGGATAGGGAATATCAGAGGCTTAGGGATCAATCAATTGCGATTATTCGCGAAATTGGCGTTGATACTGGCGGCAGCAACATCCAATTCGCCATAAATCCAATCAATGGTGATGTTGTTGTTATTGAAATGAATCCCAGGGTTAGCCGCAGCTCGGCCCTTGCCAGCAAGGCAACGGGCTTTCCGATTGCCAAAATCGCCGCACGCCTCGCCGTGGGTTACCGGCTAGACGAAATTATTAACGACATCACAGAAAAGACACCGGCCTGTTTTGAGCCCACCATCGACTACGTGGTAACAAAGGTGCCGCGTTTTGCCTTTGAAAAATTTAGCGGTAGTTCCCCAGTGCTCACTACTTCAATGAAATCGGTGGGGGAGGCCATGGCGATTGGCCGCTGTTTTGAGGAATCCTTTCAAAAGGCCCTGCGCTCCCTTGAAACCGGCCACAGCGGCTGGGGCTGTGATCAACCAGAAGCAGAGCAAAGCGCCGCTGAACTGGATCGCAACCTGCGCACCCCAACCCCAGAGCGTATTTTCCACCTGCGCACAGGTTTAAGCCAAGGCCGCAGCGTGGCCGAATTACATCAACTGAGCGGCATAGATCCCTGGTTTCTTGCCAAACTTGAAGCCCTTTTAGTTAGTGAAAAGCGTTTGTTGTGGGGCAAAAGCCTGGAAGCTCTTGATGCAGAAGCATTGCTTGAACTTAAACAACTGGGCTACAGCGACCATCAAATAGCCCATGCCACAGCCAGCAACGAGCTAGCCGTTCGCGATTACCGCCAATCCCTTGGGATTGATGTGTTATTTAAAACAGTTGACACCTGCGCCGCTGAATTTGCATCCAGCACCCCCTATCACTACTCCACCTACGAAAGACGCTTAGAAAAGCTGAATAGTAGTGGCAACCTCGAGTATTTAAGCCCCACTAGTGAGGTGAAACCTGAAAACCGCAACAAGGTTTTAATACTGGGCGGTGGCCCAAATCGAATCGGCCAGGGCATCGAATTTGATTATTGCTGCTGCCATGCCTCCTTTGCACTTCAAGGGGAGGGGTTGATAACAATTATGCAAAATAGCAACCCTGAAACCGTTTCCACCGACTACGACAGCAGCGATCGCCTCTATTTCGAACCACTCACCCTTGAAGATGTTTTGAATGTGATCGAAGCTGAGAAACCGGCGGGCGTAATTGTGCAATTTGGCGGTCAAACCCCCCTCAAGCTTGCCCTGCCATTGCTGGCCTGGCTGGAAAGCGAAAGGGGCAAACTCACCGGCACAAAAATTTGGGGCACTTCACCTCGCAATATTGATCTAGCTGAAGATAGGGAACAATTTGAAGCTGTTTTACGCAAGCTTGAGATACTGCAACCACGCAATGGCATCGCCCGAAGTGAAAAAGAAGCAATCGCCATTGCCGAGCAGATCGGCTATCCCGTAGTTGTGCGTCCCAGCTATGTGTTGGGCGGCCGTGCAATGGAAGTGGTGTTTGATAGCAGCGAATTAGATCGTTACATGCGCGAAGCAGTGAAAGTAGATCCAAGCCAACCGGTGCTCATAGATGAATACCTTGAGAATGCCACCGAGGTGGATGTTGATGCCCTTTGTGATAACAGCGGCAGCGTTGTAATCGGAGGTTTAATGGAACATATTGAACCTGCCGGAATTCATTCTGGTGATTCAGCCTGTTGTTTGCCGGCTGTGAGCTTGAGCGCAGATGCCCTGGCATTAATTCGCAAATGGAGCGCTGAATTAGCCCAACATTTGGAGGTTCGTGGATTAATAAACCTGCAATTTGCCGTTAAAGATAACAAGGTTTACATCATTGAAGCCAATCCACGGGCATCGAGAACCGTACCTTTTGTTGCCAAGGCAACCGGTGTGCCCCTAGCCAAAATTGCCAGTTTGATCATGGCGGGTAGCAACCTTGATCAACTTGGGCTCAATTCGGAACCACAGCCACCACTTCAAGCGGTTAAGGAAGCTGTTTTACCTTTTCGGCGTTTCCCAGGGGCAGATTCCCTACTCGGCCCGGAGATGCGCTCCACCGGGGAAGTGATGGGTACTGCCCCTAGTTTTGGCATGGCCTACGCCAAGGCGGAATTAGCCGCGGGGGAGGTGTTACCCATTGCAGGAACAGTTTTTCTCTCCACCCACGACCGCGATAAACAGGCCCTTGGCGCGATCGCCATCGATTTAGCCGCCCAAGGATTTGCCCTAGTGGCCACAGCTGGCACCGCAAAACACCTGCGGGCTGAAGGTTTAGAGGTAACAACAGTGCTGAAGGTGCACGAAGGCCGCCCCAACGTGGAAGATGCGATCCGATCCGGTGAAATTCAATTAATCATCAACACTCCCATCGGCCGCCAAGCCACCCACGACGATCGCTACCTGCGCAGGGCAGCCCTTGATTACCAGGTACCAACAGTTACCACCCTGGCCGGAGCTCGGGCAGCGGTGGCCGCAGTGGCTGCCCTGCAGGGTCAGAATGAACTACCAATCAATGCGCTGCAGGATTTGCATCGCTAACCATGGCAAACAGCAACGAATTAATCATTTCTGGCAGCGATTGCACAGCAGCTTTCCAAGCGGCCTATGCCAACCGCTACACCTGGGAACCAGGCTTCAGTGGTTATAAGGGCACCTGCATCTGGGAACAGGAAGGCCGCCGCGAGCAGGGCAGCTTTCAAGTTGGCGCTGATCTAAAGGCCAGCGTGGATGGCATCGCTAACGAGGAAATCCATAAGGCGATCGCCTCCCAGCTATGGGAAGTGGCCATCCACAGGGTGCGCCGCAGCTTTGAGCAAACCCACGGCGCCAACACCTTCACCGCTGGCGACACAAATGCGGTGGGCACTGAAGTGATAGTTGGCGGCAAAAATAACGGTGATCGCTACCGAATCAAAAACAACGTTGTAACGATGGTGCACCGCCACATCCACGGCACGGTTGTAACAATCTTCACTGAGAGCACCACAAACACCGGCAGTGGCTACCTCAGCAAGAGCTACAGCAGTAGCTATAGCGATCCCAGCACAGGGGAGCCCAAGGGTGGGAAAAGCTATTTCACAGATAGCTTTGTGCCCCTTGGTGATGGGGGCCCTTGGGTTTTAGGGGAGCGCTTGGTGGCCAGTGATGCCCATGGGGACACACCAGCCAGCCAGCAACGCTTTTTATTTGAGAACCTTGAGGCGCTTAGCTGAGCCCCTACTCAATCAGCCATGGGGTCGATGGTTTTTAGGCGCTCATTCAATTGCAGCGCCATCGACTGGCGACCCACAGCAAGAACCTTCAGGGTGTCTTCATGGAGGCGCAGCTGGGCATCGGCCACCTGCATGCCCCGCACCAGTTCTTTAACGTCGTCTGGCAGATTGTTTAAGTCGTAGCGCTTATTTTCAAACGTTAAAACCGGATTTTCCTGATCACCAGAGTTGGTCATTGAAATTGTTTTGTGCCGGCTCAATGTAGCGGGGTTTGGGGCCGTTTAAAAAAGAACATCAATAGGGGTCCCACCTGGGCCGTTTCAGTTAGATCCCATCCCTCTTGGCCCAGCAGATTGAGAAAATGCTGTAGCTGGGCAGCTGGATGTTTTGGCAGGGATTGATTTTTGGCATAGAAATCAGGGAATTCCCTAGCGATGAAATCGGGGCTGAGGGCACCCCCCAACCTTTCGCTAGCCGCCTCGGGGGTAGGGGGCACCGGCGGGGGGCCATTGTCAACATTGATATGAATCACCCGATATTCCCAGCGGGGGCAGCCTGATGTCATGGCAGATTTTTAATCAGGGGAGAAAGGAACGAATTAACTGACGATTGCAAAGTTCTCGGTAGCGGCCGCCAGCCTGCATTAATTGATCGTGGCTGCCCTGCTCAATGATGCGGCCATTTTCTAAAAATAGAATGCAATCCGCCTCCTGCACCGTAGAAAGGCGATGGGCTATTACCAGCACAGTGCGACCTGCCATGGCCTGGGCTAAGCCCTGTTGCACCGCCTCCTCCGCCTCCGCATCCAGGGCGCTGGTGGCCTCATCCAAAAGCAAAACGGCAGGGTTGCCGAGCACCGCACGGGCAATAGCTATGCGCTGCAGTTGGCCGCCGGAAAAATTACTGCCCCTCTCCTCCACCCTGGCTTGATATCCCCCCGGGAGGGCTTCAATGAATTCGGCAGCATTGGCCAGCTGGGCAGCACGCTGCAATTCCCCGTCGCTGGCGGGGCGTCCAAAGCGGATGGCATCGGCAATGGTGCCGGAAAAAAGGCTGCTGTGCTGCGGCACTAAGGCCACCGCACGCCGTAGTTCCGCCGCCCGCAAATTACGTAGATCAATGCCATCGAGCAATACCTTGCCCTGTTGCACCACGTTGAAGCGCAAAAGCAGGGAGAACAGGGTGGTTTTTCCTGCGCCTGATGGACCCACAAGGGCCACCACCTGGCCCGGTTCAATGCTGAGGTTGAGGTTGTGCAGCACAGGCTGGTTTGGGGTGTAGCCAAAGCTCACCTGATCAAGCACCAATCGGCCCTGCAATTGCGGCAAGGGCACCGCTGTTGCTGAATCTGGCGGTTCGATCGGTTCCGCCTCAATCGCCCTCAACCGGCGCAGGGAGGCTTGCCCCTGTTGAAATTCGTTGAAATTCGTTGTTAGGTGGGAGATCGGGTCGATCAACATCAAAAGAGCTGCCACATAGCTGCTAAAGCCAGCACCACTGAGCCCACCTGCACTGATGCGGGCAGCACCGATTAGCAGCACCGCAAGGATGCCGGCCGCTTCAATGAAACCCACCACCGGATGCTGCAGAGCCAAAAGCCTCAAGGTGCGATAACGGGCCCTGCGGTGCAGATCAATTTCAGTTTCAAAACGCTCCTGCAACCATTCCTCAGCGGCAAACGCCCTCACCAGCGGTAAACCGTTGATCGCCTCCCCCAGCAAACCAGCCAATTCACTTACCTGTTGCTGACTACGTTCTGCTGCCCCCATTACCCTGGCGCCAAAGGCACTCACGAGCAGGGCCACCAAGGGAGCTAGAAGCAAAGTTGCCAGGGACAACTTCCAATCCAGATAAACCATGTAGCCAAAAACCACCACCAGCTGCAGCAGGCTTGGGGTGGTGTCTTGAATAGTTTTGTAAATAACCTCACCAACCCGATCGGCATCCTCCGTGAGCCGATAGGTGAGATCTCCAGAGGAGAGTTTTTCTAAAACGCCAAATTCCAGGCGCTGCAAACGGGCAAATAATTGACGCCGCAGGGCCTGGCTCACCTGCAAGGCAGGGGCGGCCAGCAGGGTGTCTTGGCCAAATTGGGCCACTTTTTGCAACAGAAATAAGCCAAGGGCAATGCTGATTACCCGTAAAACCCTGCTGAAATCTCCGCTACCAATCGCTGGAATCAGTTGGCCCGCTTGGGCTGCCAGCAGTGGCCAACAGGCAACAAACACAACCATGCAGAGCCCACCTGCCGCCAGGCGACCCCGATGGGGTTTGAGCAAGGGCAGCAGCCGGCGGAAACCAGCTGGGGATGATGCAACCATGGGCGCAGATTAAGCCGCAGCCCTGCACCGCCTGGATTGATGCAACTCGATCAATTCCTTAAATTCCACGGCTTGGTGGGCACAGGGGGTGAAGCAAAGCTGCTGATCCAGGGGGGCAAAGTGCGGGTTAACGGCCAAATTGAAAGCCGCAGGGGCCGCAAACTACAAGCTGGAGATCAGGTGGAACTAGGGGGGGAAATGCTCACAGTGGCGGGTGAGGCCAACACTTAAGTTGAGCTGCTTAAAAGAGGGGTGGCGTGAGCAAAGGATCGCGTCCGGTGGTGATTGCCGGCAATTGGAAAATGCATATGACCTGCAGCGAGGCCCGCGCCTTCGCAGATCAATTTTTGCCCTTGGTGGCCAATGCCCCAAGCGATCGCAGCATCGTTTTAGCTCCAGCTTTTACGGCCTTAGAAACCATGCACAGGGCAGTTGCCGGCAGCACCGTGCAATTGGCTAGCCAAAATGTTCATTGGGAAGGCAATGGAGCCTTTACAGGTGAGATCTCAGCAAACATGTTGCTGGAACATGGCGTGAGCTACACAATCGTTGGCCACAGCGAACCGCGCAAATATTTCAGCGAAAGCGATGAACAGATCAACCACCGCGCCCGGGCGGCCCAAGCCGCTGGGCTCATACCGATTCTTTGCGTTGGTGAAAGTGATGAACAACGCAGCAGTGGTGATACAGAACGGGTGATTCGTCGCCAGGTGGAACAAGGCCTTGATGGCATTAACCCAGCTCAATTGGTGGTTGCCTATGAGCCGATTTGGGCCATCGGCACAGGAAAAACCTGCGCTTCGGAGGAGGCAAATCGGGTGTGCGGCCTCATTCGTACTTGGGTGGGCCACCACAACCTCACGGTTCAATACGGAGGCTCAGTAAAAGCAGGCAATATTGATGAATTAATGGCGATGTCTGATATCGATGGGGTTTTGGTGGGGGGTGCTTCCCTGGAGGCTGAAGGGTTTGCCAGAATTGTTAATTACCAAGTACCCGCTCAGGTTTGATCCGCTCAACAAAAGTAATGGGGGTATTAAATATTACCCCCGATTCATTTAGTGATGGTGGTGAACACTGCCAGCCAAATCGCGCTTTAAAAACAGCCCAACGCCTGGCGAAACAAGGGGCGCACATAATTGATATTGGAGCTCAAAGCACCAGGCCTGGGGCTGAGCTATTGGCACCAGAGCAAGAATTGAAAAGGTTGTTACCTGCTTTGTTATTAATTTGCCAAGCGCGCCAACAGGGGGAGCTACCTGCTGATTTATTACTTTCCCTAGATACTTTTCATGCACCAGTGGCGGCTAAGGCGCTCGAGCTTGGCGTCAATTGGATAAACGATGTGTCTGCGGGCGCGGCCGATGGGGCAATGCTGCCCCTTGTGGCAAAAGCGGGCTGCCCCTATGTGTTGATGCACAGGCGTGGCAGTAGCCAAACAATGGCAAATTATTGCAATTACAACGATGTGGTTTCAGATGTAATTGCAGAACTACAGCAACGCAGTGCCGCAGCCCTGGATGCAGGTATTAAACGCGAACAAATGTGGTGGGATCCGGGCTTGGGTTTCGCAAAAACAACCAGTCAAAATCTTGCCCTCTTGGAGGGCTTACCCCAATTGGCTGCCCATGGCTATCCCCTCTTGGTGGGGCCCAGCCGCAAGCGTTTTATTGGCGAGATCCTCAAGGAAAATCGAGCCAAGGCCCGCAGTTGGGGCACCGCTGCAGCAGTTTGCAAGGCCATAGCTGGGGGTGCTGCAATGGTGCGGGTGCACGATGTGGCTTCGATGCGGCAAATTTGCCAGATGGCGGATGCCCTATGGCCTAACGAAAACGCCTGAGGCAAATTTCCTCGAAAGCAGGCCTCAGCAGATAGGGATAGTCGCCAACCCAAAGCTTGGCCTGGGGCACCCAACCATCGGAAAGCCTGGCAATGCGGGAAAAATCCGAGCGTTCAGAAAGCACAAGGCAACGGATTGTCATGCCCTTTCGCAGGGCTTTGTGGGCCTTATCCAAGGGAAAGCGCAGTTGACCTAGGTAGCCCTCCTCATCAGCAAGCTCTAGGCAAAGCCAGGTGCGGCGGTTCTCCACCAACTCCAAGCGGCCCTTGGTGTCGGTGGTTTCTTGGCGACCCTCCAGTTTTTCCTTTGTGTAGAGATCGGCAATTTCACCTTCAAATAATGCCGCTGCTGGATATTTGCGCAGCTGGGAATTGCGACTGCCCGCTTGGAGGATCGGTCCCCACAGGAAATAAAGCAGCATCGTTAAACCAATCACGAGCCAGAGGCTGCTCCAGCGGGAGCCAAAGCCCCCCTGGGAGATCAACAGCGGAATTACCCCCCCGAGGGTGGAAACCAATACCCGCTGCAACACCAGCTGGGGGCCGCCGGAGCAAAAACTAAATTGGGGCCCACTGGCAACGGCAGGGATTAAACGCTGCAGTTCGCCTGGTTTAAGGGGGAGAAGCATTTGCCCAGTTTTCGGCGTTAATTATTCAGAGCAAGCGCTCAAGGCCATACACAAGCCCTGGCAATTGACGCACCTTACGCACAGCAAGCAAAACGCCAGGCATGTATGCAGCACGGTCGAAGGTGTCGTGGCGCAGCACATAGCGCTCGCCTGGGGCACCAAATTGAACCTCCTGATGGGCCACTAGGCCCGGCAAACGGATCGAATGGAGCCTTAGGCCACTCTCCCTTAGCCCTCCACGGCTGCCGGCCAAACTTTCGTGTTCCTCAAACTCCTGGGGGTTGAAAGCCTTACCAAGCTCCTCCATCAATTCAGCCGTCTTTATACAAGTGCCACTGGGGGCATCTGCCTTTCGGTTGTGGTGGAGCTCCACCAATTCAGCATGGTTGTAGAAGCGGGCGGCTGCGGCGGCAGCTTGCTGCAAAAGCACCATCCCAACGGAGAAATTAGGAATCACGGCTGCGCCCATGGAGGCTTTAGCGGCAAAATCCGCCAAATCATTTATCTGCTCTGGGGAAAGGCCTGTGGTGCCAATAACCGGTGCCAACCCGTAGGCAATGGCAGCCCTGGTGTGTTGATACACCACCTTGGGATGGGTGAAATCCACGAGCACCGAACCGGGATGATGCTGGCTGGCTAAGCACAAACTGCCCTCAAAATCAGCGCTTAGGAGCACCTCAAGCGGTTCCAAACCAAGGGCGATGCCCACATCTTCCCCCTCCCGGCCTGGGGTGGTGTCGATGGCGGCAACGAGCTTGCAGTCACTGGTTCGGGCAAGGGTTCTGATCAGCTCAGCCCCCATCCGGCCTAGGGCGCCGGCAACAACCACTGGAATAAAATCGCTCATGGATTAATGATGAACACCACAGCAGCAACTGCTGCTCCGTAATCTTTACTGATCTAAACCAGAGCCGCATGTTTACCCAAATCCGTTCCGCCAGTCGCCGGGTGAGTCCCGAGCCGGATGCCTCACGGCTGGTGATGCGGGTTGTTTATCTGGTGTTAGAGCCCCAATATCAAAACTCTTTAACCCAAGCGGTTAATGCACTTAATTCGCAACCCGGTTCATTTTCAGTTGATTTGTGCGGATATCTAATTGAAGAACTAAGAGATCCAGAAAACTATCAGCAGTTTTGCTCTGATGTGGCGGCGGCTGATGTTTTTATTGCATCATTAATATTTATTGAAGATTTGGCCCAGAAGGTGGTAGATGCGGTTTCACCCCATCGCGATCGCCTCAAAGCAACGGTTGTTTTTCCCTCCATGCCGGAGGTGATGCGCTTAAACAAATTGGGTAGTTTTTCGATGGCCCAATTGGGCCAAAGTAAAAGTGCAATTGCCCAATTCATGCGCAAACGCAAAGAGGCGGGTGGCGCAAGCTTTCAAGATGCAATGCTTAAATTATTAAATACATTACCCACAGTATTAAAATATTTACCGGTAGAGAAAGCGCAGGATGCCCGCAGCTTCATGCTTAGTTTTCAATACTGGCTTGGCGGCACCCCCGACAATCTACGAAATTTGCTATTAATGCTGGCCGATAAATATGTGTATCCAAAGGCTGATACAAACAGGGAAGATATAGAAGTTATTGATCCGGTTGTATTTCCCGATTTAGGTATCTGGCATCCGCTCGCAGCTGGGATGTTTGAAGATCTCAAAGAATATCTTAATTGGAGCAACAGCCGCAGCAATCTTGGCTCGGGGCCTCTGATCGGTTTGGTGTTGCAACGCAGCCATATCGTTACCGGCGACGATGCCCATTATGTTGCTCTTATTCAGGAACTTGAATTCCGCGGCGCCAGGGTTATTCCCGTATTTTGCGGCGGTTTGGATTTCTCTAAGCCAGTTAATAGTTACTTCTTTGACCCCTTAAATCCAAATCAAGCCCTAGTTGATGCGGCAGTGTCGCTAACTGGATTTGCCCTGGTTGGCGGGCCAGCCCGCCAGGATCACCCCAAGGCTATCGAAACCCTTAAAAAACTAAATCGCCCTTACATGGTGGCCCTGCCACTGGTATTTCAAACCACCCAGGAATGGGAAGAAAGTGATTTAGGCCTCCACCCGGTTCAGGTGGCACTGCAAATTGCCATACCCGAATTAGATGGCGCCATCGAGCCGATTGTGCTTAGCGGCCGTGATGATGCAACAGGTAAGGCCCATACCCTGCAGGATCGGGTGGATGCGATCGCAGGCCGGTCCATACGTTGGGCAAACTTGCGTTTAAAACCAAAGGCTGACAAAAAATTAGCAATTACGGTTTTTAGTTTCCCCCCCGACAAGGGAAATGTTGGCACCGCAGCCTACTTGGATGTGTTTGGCTCGATCCATCGGGTTTTAGAAGAAATGCGGGCAAGGGGATATCAAGTGGGTGATGTGCCCCGTTCAGCAAAGGGGCTGATGGAATTGATACTCAAAGATCCAGAGGCGATGGAGGGGTCCCCTGAACTAGCGATCGCCCATCGCATGAGTGTGGCTGAATATGAAGAGCTCACCCCCTACTCGGAAAGGCTTGAAGAAAATTGGGGTAAACCGCCAGGTGAACTGAATTCCGACGGTCAAAATCTATTAATTTATGGCAAACATTTTGGCAATGTATTTGTTGGTGTGCAACCAACATTTGGCTACGAAGGTGATCCAATGCGATTGCTTTATTCCAGAAGCGCCAGTCCCCACCATGGCTTCGCTGCCTATTACACCTATTTAGAAAAAGTTTGGGGCGCCGATGCAGTTTTGCATTTTGGCACCCACGGTTCGCTTGAATTCATGCCAGGTAAACAAATGGGCATGAGTGATAATTGCTACCCTGATTCATTAATAGGTGAATTACCCAATCTGTATTATTACGCCGCCAACAATCCCTCCGAAGCAACGATCGCAAAACGCAGGGGTTACGCCTCAACAATAAGTTATCTCACACCTCCAGCGGAAAATGCCGGTTTATACAAGGGGCTTAAGGAACTCGGCGAACTGGTGGGTTCATATCAACAGCTGCGAGAGAGTAGCAGGGGGGTGCAAATTGTTAATGCCATTATTGAAACCGCCCGTTTATGTAATTTAGATAAGGATGTAACCCTGCCGGAAGCCGACTCACAATCCTTAGACCTCAGCCAAAGAGATGCTGTGGTGGGTGCTGTTTATCGGCAGCTAATGGAAATTGAAAGCCGGCTACTTCCCTGCGGCTTGCACACCATTGGTAAACCGCCAACGGCGGCGGAAGCGATCGCCACCCTCGTGAGCATTGCCGCCCTAGAGCGGGACGAAGATGGCCTGCGCGGGTTACCAGGTTTACTGGCAGAAAGTATTAACCGCAGCATCAGCAGCATCTACAAAGGCAATGATGCCGGTGTGTTAGCTGATGTGGAACTAAATCAAAAAATCACCGCCACCTGCAGGCTGGCGGTGGCTTCGATGGTGAAAGCTGTTACCGGCCGCGATGGCAGGGTGAGCCTGCGCCAAAATTTTGCTTGGCTGCAGCAACTATTAGAAAAAGTTGGCGTAAAACTATCAACCCCCTGGCAAAAAGCCTGCAAACGGGCCGGCTTCCCAGATGTTGATAGCGTTGCCCTTAACAAGTTATTTGCCTATTTGCGTTTTTGCCTAGAGCAAATCTGCGCAGATATGGAGCTTGAAAGTTTATTGCGCGCCCTCGATGGTGAATATGTGCTGCCTGGGCCCGGCGGTGATCCAATTCGCAATCCAGGCGTGTTACCCAGCGGCAAAAACATCCATGCCCTCGATCCGCAATCGATTCCCACAAGAGCGGCAATCGCAGCTGCAAAGGTGGTGGTTGATCGCTTGATTGAGCGGCAAAAATCCGAGCAGGGCAGCTGGCCCGAAACCATTGCCTGTGTGCTTTGGGGTACGGATAACATCAAAACCTACGGTGAATCATTAGCCCAAATCCTTTGGTTTATTGGAGTTAAGCCAGTGGCTGATTCCCTCGGTAGAGTGAATAAACTCGAATTGATTAGCCTTGAGGAGCTGGGTCGCCCTCGCATAGATGTGGTTGTTAATTGCTCCGGTGTATTTAGAGATTTGTTTATCAACCAAATGGCTTTAATTGATCAAGGCGTTAAATTAGCTGCCGAGGCTGATGAACCACTTGAGCTTAATTTTGTGCGACGCCATGCGCTAGAGCAGGCGGAAGCCCAAGGAACCAGCCTTAGGGATGCTGCCACAAGGGTATTTTCTAATGCGAGCGGTAGCTATAGCTCAAACGTTAATCTCGCCGTGGAGAACAGCACCTGGGAACAGGAGGAAGAACTTCAGGAAATGTATTTAAACCGCAAAACATTTGCATTCAATGCCGATAACCCCGGCGAGATGAATCAAAACAGAGATGTTTTTGAATCGGTGATGAAAACAGCAGATGTTACTTTTCAAAATCTAGATTCTGCTGAAATATCGCTTACCGATGTGAGTCACTATTTTGATTCAGATCCCACCAAATTAATCGCCGGCTTAAGGGAAGACGGTAAAGCACCGGCGAGTTACATCGCAGATACCACAACGGCAAATGCCCAAGTGCGCTCCCTAGGAGAAACAATCAGGCTTGATTCACGTACGAAGCTGCTAAATCCAAAATGGTATGAAGGCATGCTGGATTCTGGCTATGAAGGGGTTAGGGAGGTGGCAAAACGGCTTAACTTCACCCTGGGCTGGAGTGCAACCAGTGGAGCGGTTGACAATTTTGTTTATGAAGAAGCAAATGAAACTTTTATTAATGACGCTGAAATGCGCAAACGCTTAATGGATCTAAATCCCCACAGCTATAGGCGCATTGTTAGCACATTGCTTGAAGTTAATGGCCGTGGCTATTGGGAAACATCAGAGCAGAACATTGAGCAGCTTCAAGAGCTTTATCAGGAGATTGAAGATCGCATCGAAGGGGTAACCAATCAAGCTGAAAGCAGTAATTGATTAGCACCCTCTCCAAGGTGCTAATTGATTTAGCACTAATTATTGTATTTACCAAGTTAATCGGTGGGTTTGTTGGCAGGTTTGGCCAACCCCCAGTAATCGGCGAAATCATTGGGGGCATTGCCTTGGGCCCCTCCCTGCTGGGCTGGCTTTGGCCCCAAAGCCAAAACCTATTATTCAATGCTGAAGTGATGCATCAGCTGGATCTTATTTCTCAGCTGGGTTTGATTTTATTCATGTTTTTGATCGGCCTTGAATTAAATCCAGCCCATCTGCACGGAAAAATCCCCCTAGCTAGCCGTGTATCGATTGCAGGTATATTGCTCCCCTTGCTATTAGGTGCCGCTTTAGCTAGGGGTTTTGAAATTTGGCTACCTGAACTTCTACCAGGTGAAAATCAATTAGCGGGCATACTTTTTATGGGTACAGCGATGGCGATTACGGCCTTTCCCGTGTTGGCAAGAATCCTGCGTGATCGTCAATTACTCACAAAACCCCTGGGCCAGCTGGTGATCACCTGCGCAGCGGTAGACGACCTGTTGGGTTGGGTTTTACTGGCGGCCGTTGTTTCCTTCAGCCGTTCTGGCTCCCCTTTGGGTGCTCTGCCAGCCCTTGTTTACACCAGCCTTTGGGCTGTAACACTCCTTTTTGTTTTAAGACCATTGATGGCACGGCTTGAGGCCCACTACAGAAAAGCCAGACGTTTAGGCCCCCTGCTAATGGCATTGGTGTTTGCCGGAGCAATTCTCTCTGCGGTGGTAACTGAACAAACGGGAGTGCACTACATATTTGGCGCTTTTTTGTTTGGCCTAGCCATACCCCGCTACGGCCCACTGATAAGGCGGCTGCAGCTGCATATTGAGGAAATTGTTTTAACCCTTTTGCTGCCGGTATTTTTTGCAATCAGTGGTTTGCGTACCCAAATGGGCAGCATCAATGGCCCCCAGCTTTTCTGGGCATTGGCGGCGGTGTTGCTGGTGGCAATTGCTGGGAAATTCCTTGGCACCTGGGCGCTTGCCCGCCAAGGGGGCCTGCCCCAAAAAGAAGCGGTAGCCCTTGGCTGGCTGATGAACACCAGGGGCTTAACCGAACTTGTAATCCTGAACGTGGGCCTGAGCATTGGGGTTATCAGCCCCACCCTCTTTACCCTGATGGTGCTCATGGCACTGATAACAACAGCGATGGCAGGGCCGCTGCTGCATCAGCTCGGCTACAGCAATAAAGCCGCCTAAACATTTTGATCGGATTTTCGTTACGTTCCGAAACATTCTGCTATTGTTATTCAAGTTTCTTTCAAGCCATGGCCGCTACCGCACCCGCCAGCAACGCAGCTAAAGCCACGATTCGCGGTGCAACCGTTACCACTGAAGACGGTGGTCGCCTCAATGCATTTGCAGCCGAGCCCCGCATGCAAGTAGTAAGCCCAGAAAATGGCTGGGGTTTCCACGAAAGGGCAGAAAAACTGAATGGCCGCATGGCAATGCTCGGTTTTGTTGCTCTCCTGATCACCGAATATGCCCTTGGCGGCCAAGCCTTCACCCACGGCTTGCTGGGTTTGGGTTGATAACCGAATCAATCGATCATCCATAGTTTCAAATCCCGCGGCAGAATTTCTTCCGCGGGATTTTTTATGGCCAAAATTGCTGCCATCAATAGCGATAGGGCCTGGGTGAGTGGCGCTGGCCCCACGGGCTGTCTTGCAGCCCTGGCCCTGGTTAAGGCTGGCTGGCAGGTAATTTTGCACGATTCCTCCACCAGCGTCGAACTGTGCAGCCGCAGCCGCGCCTATGCCCTAACCAATTCCAGTAAAAAATTGCTTGAGCAACTGGATCTGTGGGGGGAATTGAGCCCCAGCTGCCAGGCATTTAAAACCCTGCTGCTCAGCGACAAAAGCACAGCAAAAACAGTGCGCTTCTGGCAAAACAACCAAGAGTTGGGTTGGATTATCAACCACCCTGCACTAATGGATTTTTTGCTGGCCAAATGCCAGCAGCATCAAGCGATTCAAATGCGCCTTGGCGAAGCAAGCAGCGGCATCAATTCAGATATTCAGCTCACGGTGCTGGCGGAAGGGCCTAACTCCAGCGGCCGTAAAGCCCTTGGCATTGGTTTTTATGGCTGGCCCTACCGGCAGGGCTGCCTAACGGTTCAAGTGGAACTGCAGCAGGGCAATAGCCACAACGAAACCGCCTGGGAATTGTTTAGGCCAGAGGGGCCCCTGGCGGTGTTACCCCTGGGCGATGGCCATGCCCAGGTGGTTTGGAGTGCACCACTGCAGCAATGCAGGCAAAGGGCTGCATTAGCAGAACCTGCCCTACTTGAAAAACTAAGCCAGGTGCTGCCAAGCCAGATCAGACCCATTGCCATCCTCGACAAACCAGGCGCCTTTGCCGTGGAGTGGCGTTTGGCGCCAAAACTGGTGCAGGGGAAGGTGTTGCTTTGCGGTGAAAGCGCCCATCGCTGCCATCCCGTTGGCGGGCAAGGCTTAAATCTCTGCTGGCGGGATGTGAGCACCTTGCTCCAGGAGGCCAAACGCCAGCGCCAGAGGGGCACAGGCCTAGCTCTGCTGCTGGCTAGGTATCAGCAACGGCGTTGGTTAGATCTGCTCAGCACCATGGTTGCCACCGATGTATTGGTGCGGCTGTTTTCAAATCAACAACCACTGCTGCTCTGGTTTAGAAGCAGGGTTCTTGAACTGTTAAAAGCCAGTGCTCTACTCAGAAAATTCAGCTTGAAGCTGGCAAGCGGAGCCTGGACAAATTAGGATCATCACTTTATTTAAGGCTTTCTTAATAGCCATCTGCTGCTTTCGGGGGCACACTGCTGGCCTAGCTAACTTTTTTCTCTCCCCAGGTAATACTCGGCAATGGTGATCACCACCTCGCCACAACCGGTTCCAGCCTCTGCCCTTGTGGATTACCTCCGCAGGGACATTGGTTTGAGCGACGACGCCCTTGCCCTGGGGGTGCGTCAATCGGTGCAAGAACAGGCTCCCCTTCCGGTAACGCTCTGGCGCTTTGGTCTGCTGAGCCTTGGCCAGTTAGATCAGGTATACGACTGGCAAGAACGTCAATAATTAGTAACTTGATCAGTAACTAATTAGGGCTTCAATCGGCAGGTTTTTTTGTAATCGATTGCGGCCACTTAATTCAGTGAGCTCTGCCACAAAGCCATAGCCGCAAACCACCCCACCAGCCTTCTCCACCAGGGAGGCACAGGCAGCAGCGGTTCCGCCTGTGGCCAATAAATCATCAATTATCAAAACCCGCGGCGCACCAGCTAGGGCATCCTCTTGGATTTCCAAGCGGTCGCTGCCGTATTCAAGGCTGTAATCAATCGCTTCCACTGGCCCTGGCAATTTGCCTGGTTTACGCACTGGCACAAAACCGCGATCCATGGCAAAGGCGAGGGCATTACCCACTAAAAAGCCCCGGGCTTCGATGCCCACAATCAATTCGGGGCGATGGCTTTCAACCTTGGCAGCCAAACCTTCCACCACAAGGCGCCAGGCGCGGGGATCGCGCATCAAGGGGCTTAAATCCCTAAATAAAATGCCAGGCTTCGGAAAATCTGGAACATCCCGCACCAAAGCTCGCAGCTGCTGGTCGAGGGATAGATCCATGGTTGCTGGCAGGGGGTGACGGTATACCTGCTCTACTGCCATCATCGCAGCCATCGCCCCCAACCATTGGCCATCTCCTTCGCCCGATCCCAGCAACGTTCCCTACCCCGCCGGGGCATGGAGCGCCTTGATCTATTGCTGCTAGCCATTGAAGCCCTAGACCTGCACGGCAGCGAAGCAATGCTCTGGAGCTGTGAGCAGCTGGAGCTGCAACAGGCCTTCCCCGACAGGGTTGCCCTTTGGAAAAGCCGTTGCCGCAATCCCTTAAGGCGGGCCAGCCGCAGGGGGGAATGGACTGCCGCAGAACAACAGGGGCTAATTCAATTGGTATGCAGCCTTTCCCAACGGCTTTATCCGATGTTGCGGCAACTGCTATCAAGTGGTGAACCCGATGAACTCAGCCAACAGCGATGGGCACTATTTGCTGAGCGTTACAACGATCTAATCGGTGAAAGAATGAATTTAAAAAGAGGGGCTGTGCGCCAATTGCTAGATGAAAAAAGCGGAGCGCAACGGCGCCGGGAAGTGGTGCAAACCCTTGCTTTCTGCGCAGGCGGGGCTGGCATGCAACGGTTAGAAACCAGCTTGATGGATGGCAATAAATGAATTCCTTTGGAGGTATGGCCCTGCGCTACGAGCAATCCAGTTGCCGTTTGGAATTAAAGGGTCTTCCCGATGTGAGCGCTGCACCCCAGGGCCAAAACAATCCAGAGCTGCTTTTGGCAATTCTCACCTCATGGGAATTAAACCTTGGCCAACGGGCCTCACTTCAAGGCAAACGTGAACACCTCGAAGCATTGGTGGAAACAGTGCTTCCCTACGTGAACCTGATGCTTAGTGGTGCCGCCCAGAAACAAACAAGCAAAACTGAGGCAGTGGTTTTGGGTCCAAGGGGAAGGGGGCATCAGTTGCAACTGCGCAGCAGCCAACCCAACACGCCACCCCTGGATTTGCAGCTAGATGATGCAGAACTGGCAGATCTCACCCAATGCCTCGATCAAATGCTGCTAGATCCGAGGCAGGGTTTGCGCTTAGAGCAACCAATTGCCATAGCCAAGAAAAAACGGCTTCCTAAGCCGCCCTCACTGCAGCGCTGGGCATCCCCCACAGCCGCCGTAGCTGCCGTTGCCCTATGTGGTTTGTTTAGCCTGTTGCTGCCTCTGCCAAGGCCAACTAGCCCTGGCTCGCCTCAGCAAACCAACCAAAACAACAAGCCATGAGCCAGTCGCCGAGCTGGAGTGAATTAAGGAGGCTGATAACGCGCTTGGGCAGTGAACTTGATGTGGTTGTGCGCAGCGACCCAGAAGTGTGCGGCCTCAGTGGTGATGGTTTTTTAATCAGCTTGCACCACACGGGCCAGGGCGATTGCACCGTGGATGGCCTCAGCCTTGTGCAGTGCCCCAACGCCCTTGTTATCGATGAATTTGTGCGCTGGATGATCCAGGCGGGTTACTTGACCCAACCTCTGGGCTCGATAGCGTAAGTAGATGCCAGCTTTAAAAAAACAATCCGCCCTGAGGCCCCGCCGGCGAAGGCGCCCTGCAATGTCAGGTCGCTGGCAGGCACTTGTGATGGCCTTGGCTTGGATGGCAGCTGGCTTAGGGCTGATATTTGGCCTTTCCCAATTGCCAAGCCGCCTCGACACCCTGTTGTTTTTCAGCACAGCCCTTGGCAACATCAGCGTTGGCCTGGTGCATCTGGGCCTTGGTATTATTCAAACCCTGGGGGCATTAGTTTTAATCGGATTGGTGGTTGCTAGTTTAATTTTATTATTAGGCGGACTCGTTAGAATAGCTCGGCTTATAAATCCTGAAATGCCAATTTCATATCCAGCCAAAAAGCTGAATAAGATTATTTCACCAAAAATAGCAAACAGGGTTTCTTCAAACTCTTTTGGCATCGAAAACCCAGTTAAAAGCTGGGGTTTTCAGCGGCCTGGCCCCAGGGAATGATGCAACCAGAGCAATTCCTTGATGCTGATTTTACCATTTAAGTTTTTATCAAACATTTTAAATCTAGAGTAAAGCCCGGGCAAGTTCTTTGCTTCTTCAGCATCCAACTGATTATCACCATCGCGATCTGCGAACCTAAAAGCATTCTGGATTCGCTCCCCCAACGGGCCATCGTTAAGGGATGGGAGATCCTTAATTAAAACCTGTCCATCGCCATTTTGATCAAGGCTGCGTAAGCGGGGATATTTACGCAGATCATCCGGCTGCAACTTGCCATCGCCATCGCGATCTAGCCGATGAAATAACTCCCATAGCCGGCGGCGATAATCGTTAACTTCGTTTTTGTTTGGATTTTGGTTTGGGTTTTGGTTTGGATTTTGGCAGCTGCCAGGGCTAGCAAAGCTGCCCCAAAATATTAATAGCAGCAGTAATAAACGAACCATGCAATTAATTCTAGGTGCTAGTTGTGCTAAATCAAATCCTGAAAGCTTCTACCAGATCCATGGGCAAGGCGCACACCATTTGGGTGGTAGACGATGATCCTGAACTTAGGCAGTTGCTGAACACTTACCTCAGCGAGCAGGGATACGAAGTTCGCACCCTCAACGACGGCAAACAATTTTTAGCCAGGTTGGAATTTCAACGGCCCCATCTGGTGGTTTTGGATTTAATGCTGCCAGGCGATGATGGCCTAACCCTATTGAGGCGCCTTAGGGATAACGGCGACGACCTACCTGTGGTGATGCTCACAGCCAGGGGCGAGGCGGTAGATCGAATCATTGGCCTTGAGCAAGGGGCCGACGATTACCTAGCGAAGCCATTTATGCCAAGGGAGCTCACCGCAAGGATTGAGGCCGTTTTACGTCGCCGCGGCAGCATTCCAGCCGGCACCCCGCTCATCGATGGAGAAATCATTCAATTTGGTGAAAATCGCCTCGATCTTGCTGCCCGCAGCTTGGAGCGCTGCGGGGAAGCAATTGTGATAACTAGCGGTGAATTCGGCCTGCTGGCCGCCTTTGTGCAAAATCCCCATCGGCCCCTTTCGCGGGAAAGATTGATTGAACTTGCCCGCGGCCCCAGCAGCGATACCGATAGCCGCAGCATGGATGTGCAGGTGTCACGGGTTCGCAAATTGATTGAGGCCGAGCCCACCAAACCGCGTTACATCCAAACTGTGTGGGGATATGGCTACGTTTTTGTTCCAGATGGCACCCCCCGCAGCAAATAACCAATGAAATCGCCCTCCGGGGCCTTGCTGCTCAGGTTTTCTCTATTTCTGTTACTGAGCTGGGGGGCCAGCTTGATTTTATTGCAGCTGCTGCTGGGTCAACGGCTTGAGCGGGCCCAGATGCAGCAAATGGGCAGGAACCTTGCCGGTGTGATCAGGCTCAGCGAAGTTGGCCTTGAACGTTTTCCACCGGCGGTAATCGCCCAGCAAAGCGGCCTGCGGCTTGCCACCAACCTGCCAATAAAAGCAGTTAAACAAGGCAATCGCGACCGCGAATTAAGGCTGGAATTGTGCAAAAGACTGCGCCATTGCCCTGAGGTGCGCCTCAGTAACAGCAAAGCAGCAGGGGTATGGATCGAGTTACTTAGCCCCCTAGAACGGGTGTGGCTCTATGCGCCCTTACCAAACACCCATTGGTGGCCCCCCGACCCACTGCTGGCTTCGCTTTCATTGCTCAGCGGCACCGTTGTAGCCGGTGCCCTGTTTCTACTTCTGGAAGTGCAAAGACCCCTGCAAAGGCTTGAGCGGGCCCTTGCCAGGGTGGGCTTAGAGGAGCGGCCAGCACCATTAAGCCAAGAGGGTGCTGGGGAGGTGCAAAGGCTCAGCCGCCGCTTTAATTCAATGGTGGCTCGCCTTGAACAAACTGAACTGGAGCGTTCCACCATGCTGGCTGGAATCGCCCACGACCTAAAAAGCCCGATCACCCGTTTACGCCTGCGCCTAGCGGTGGAAGGTGCCAGTGGCCAAGCCCAAGCCGACCTTGATGCCCTCGAGAGAATTACCGGTCAGTTCCTGCTTTTTGCCGGCGGCGGCCAAGGGGAACAAAAAATTTTGTTGCCACTGCAGGAATTAATTGGCGAACTAAGCGCTCACTACAGCGATCAACCCATTGAACTGCGCTTAATTCCCATGCAAGCCCTTGTGCAACCAGTGGCCCTTGGCAGAGCTCTCATGAATCTGATCGACAATGGCCTTTCCTATGGCAAAGCACCGTTAATTGTTGAGCTAACAACAGAGAAATCGCTGGTGGTTATCAGCGTTACCGATCAGGGCCAGGGCATTCCAAAAAACCAACGGGATCAAGCCCTAATGCCCTTTCAACGCTTAGATGCGGCTAGGGGCGGCAGCGGCCACTGCGGCCTGGGTTTAGCAATCGCCAGCAGGGTTGCCCAGTTGCATGGCGGCAGGCTGGAATTAAGGGATCCAGCCAATGGTGGCTTTAGCGTTTGTTTGTTACTTAATTGTTTATCAACAAGCGGAGAGCTACCGGCATGAAACTGATCGGTAGATATTTGCTTGCGGGCCTAGCGCTAAGAATTGCGATCGCTCTGCTGCTGCCGCCTGGTTACGACGAGGCCTATTACCTTTTCTACGGCCATCACCTAGCCGCTAGCTATTACGACCACCCGATCATGGTGGGGTTATGGGCCTGGCTCGGCTGGCAGCTGTCGTGGGACAGCTTTGGCCTGCGGATCCCGAGCTTGATTAGCTACACCTTGGCCAGTGGCTTGCTTGCCTTCGCCGCCCAAAAACGCCTGGCAGCCGGCAGCGGCCCCTGGACAGCAGCCTTAACAGCCCTCTCGCCCCTACTGCTGGTGGTGGGCGGGGTGATGCTCTTACCCGATGCCCCCTTACTACTAAGCCTTAGCGCCGTGGTGTGGGCCCTTGCCGTTGGGCTTAATTGGGGCTGGCTGGGTTTGTTACTGGGCTTGCTCACCTTGAGCAAATACCAAGCATTACCGCTGTTGCTATGCCTTCTGCTCTGGGCCCTTAGCAATAGGAGCAGCCGCAGCCGCCTGTTTAGTTGGGAAGGTGGGCTAGCTATCGCTGGCTGGTTATTGGTTTCAAGCCCCCTGTGGATATGGAATATTCAAAATGGTTGGATATCTTTCCTTTTCCATAGCGCTCGCACCCAAGCCAGTGGTGGCTTCAATTTTGCCGGCCCACCCCTGTTTCTCCTCACCCAGGTGCTGGCCCTTTTCCCCACGATTGCAGCGCTGCTATTTGTTGGCCTATTGCCCCAGCGGCATGATCGCTACAGCGATTTTCGAGGGCTACTGCGCTGGCTAGCCCTGCCTCAGCTGCTGCTTTTTCTGCTGCTGGCAGGTCGGATGCAGGTGTTGGTGAGTTGGCTTGTACCCACCTGGTGGTTACTGCTGCCCCTGGCTGCCGAGAGGCTGGCCCAGGCCCAGCGCAAAGGTGTGGGCTGGCTGAAGCCCTGGATCTGGTTCACGGCTCTACTGCCGCCTGCATTAATGCTGATTGCCGCCAGCCACGTGCGCTACGGCTTTGCTAGCCCCTTGCTGGCTCCTGAAAACGACACTTCAAAGGAATTGTTCCCGCCGGCGCGGTTGCGATCTGCCCTGCGGGCCCAGCCGGCACTATGGCAAAAACTAAAAGAAGCAAAGCTGTTGGTGGGTCAGCGGTACTACGAACCTGGCTTACTTGCCCTTGCCCTTGGCTCCGATAGCCAGGCCACCTACACCACCATCAACAACGACGCCAGGGGTTTTGCCTTTTGGCGCCCCAAGGATGGGTTTAGGGGCAAAGGTGGCATTTTATTTCGCTTAACCGAACCGGTTCAAGGCAATAAGGAAGCTGAGATTGAGCAACGCCTAGGCAAACTCACACCAATTGCTGTGGTTGATATGCCCCGGGGCGGGTTACAGGCCCAGCGCATGGAATTTTTTAGCTTCGCCCCAATCGCTCAATGAACTAACGCGGGGCGCTGAATTTATTCAGCAAAACAAAACAGCACTCCACCAGCACCGATCAATAACAAACCCAACCAGCCAAATATCGATGGGCGCTCACCTAAAAATGCAAAACCAAGCACTGCAACCACTAGCAAACTGAGCCTATCCACCGGCACCACAAGGGAAACCTCACCCTGTTTAAGGGCCCTAAAAAAACAAATCCATGAAAGGCCTGTGGTTACCCCAGAGAGGGCAATAAATAACCAAGTGCGTTGGGAAAGCAGCAAGGGATTGCTCCACTTACCAGTAATCAGGATCAGCAGGGGCAGAAATACGGCAACCACAAGGGTTCTCACCAAGGTGGCGAGGTCTGGATCAACATCCTCTAAGCCAACCTTGGCAAGTAAAGCGGTTGCCCCTGTGAATATTGCCGATAGCAAAGCCCAAATAAACCAAGTGGGCACAGCTGTCATTGCCACTATTCACCAACCCTGGGGAGCTTCAGCAAAACCAGAGGAGGAACCACCAAAGGCCTCATCATCAAACCAATCGGGATCGTGCAGTTCAAGCTCGTCGATCTCCTGTTGGATTTGCTCTTCAGGAAGGGGATTTGCGGCTTGGGGTTCGCCTGAGGTTGGGGATTGGGAAGCCTGCATAGATGAAACCACACGCCCTCCTATTAAGCCGCAAGGCTTGCTTCAGCTAAACAAAAGCGGGGCTCTATGAGCGAACCGAAACAGCTTTATTTTCAATGGGTAAAAGTGCGGCCCTGTGACGGAGCAAATCTAAAGGGCCATTGCCAAAGCCGAAATGGCCCCATCTGAGCAGGCCCTAAGCCAAATGGGCACAGGTGGTGGCAGTAGATGCAGCAATAAACGGAGGGGGCGGGATTCGAACCCGCGGAAGCTTTCACTTCGCTGGTTTTCAAGACCAGAGCCATCAACCACTCGACCACCCCTCCAGGGGCAATAACCCGATCCAAGCAGGCCATCACTCACAAAAACGAGTTTGGCACGCCATTCAACCCGGAGCCGCAACAAAAGTCTTAGATAAGACTCGCGAGAGTGGGCTCCATGGTGGAAATGGGTATACGCGCTGCCATGGCTGTTCTTTGCACCGATTTCCTTGCTATTCGCACCAGGCAACTGGCGGAAATGATCCAAACCCTGCCGGATTCAGCCTGCCCTGAGCACCAGAGGGGCTGCTGCAGGGAATTGCTGAGGCAACTGGAAAATGCCATAGACACCCTCACGCTGATGGAACGGGGCGCCTAGGGGCTTAACCCTTCTTGGCGAGCGGAAGCAGGCACTTGTCGGAGTCACAACCCGCAGGCCCTGCCTCCACCAATTCGCCGCTGTCGTAACGCTGCAAGGCATCAAAGAAATCTGCATTGCGGCGGCGCACCAGCACCTCAGCGTTCAGCTCCAGGTAGGTGGCCTCATCAATCGGCTCAAACGGCAAGCGCGGGAAGGTGGCATTGGCATCAAAACGGGCCAAAAGGGCCGCAGAGATATAGCCCTCCCCCTTTTGAATCGCCTGATGGATTGCTTCTGCAAGGGGCTCGATTTCGTTTTCGCGGAATTCGATCGTTGCAGAGGTGTTGTGGGCCGTGTAGTGCTGTTGCACCTGCATATAGAAATCAAACTGGGCCATGGCTGAAAAATTGTTGATCTCCACCTGGTCTGCCCCAGGCAGATTCGCCCAGCTCACTTGGGTGGGAATTTCCACCAGCCATTCGGTGCAGCGGGGATCAAAGGGATCATCAAGCAAACGCCCCTGTTCATCCTTATCGCTTTGGGAAGGCACGATCGTGTAGCCGTAGTCGAGGCAGGCCAGGGCTACGGGGTCGTTTTTGCGGAAGGTGATGCGGCGGATGAAACGCTGGGCCTTTGGGGGATGCCAGCCAGGGGAGGCACCCGTTAGCAAACTCTTAGTGCCAGCTGGTTGCACGGTGGTGCAACGGTTGGGGCGACGCAATTGATGGCGATCGCAGTAATCCCACACGGCTTGATTAACAATTTCTTTCCAGCGGCTTAGGAATTCAGCCTCCTGTTGCTTGTAAACAAGGCCCTCGGAGCTGGCGGGGCGACCAGCCTCCCACCATTGCAACCAAGGGGTGCCAAATGCATGCACAAAGAAGTCGAATAAGCCCGTAAAACTAACTCCAACAATTGGATCCCATGCCCTGCTTTGGCGATAGCGCTCCACTTCAAAGCGGTGGTTGAGCAGAGCCGCTACCGCTAAACCTGCAGCTTTGAATGCATCAGCCTGACCTTCCAGATCGGCAGGATCGATTTGATTTAAGTGCACCTCGGCCAAGTTGCAGTGAAAATCAGCGCCCAAGATTTCACCACAGGGATTTAAGCCATAGCGATTTAGGCGATGCTCCAATTCAGCTGCACCGATTGCCGGGTGATTGAGCTGCAACCAGCGGCCGGCCTCCTCCCTGCCTTGATCGCAATAAATATCTTGAAATTCAGTGCGCAGCTCAGCTGTTGTTAAGAGATCAGCGTTCGAGCGGGCGATCGCCTCTGGGGCAAATTGAATCGCCCCTTCACCTGAATTGAATTGCTTCAACACAGCATCAAAAACTACCTCACGGCTGGGGCGGTTGTGGAACACCCTGGTGTGGTTTGCCATGCGCAGGGAATCCCGCTCGGGATCAATGCGCCAGTTACCTTGCTCGTCTTGTTGCCACAGGTTGTCTTTGGCACTTGCGGCAGCCTGATCATCGGCTGCAAATTGACGCATGCCGGCACTGCGGCGGATATTGCCAGCAACGATCGTTACGGCAGCCTCATCAATAAGAAGGCAACATTCAACAGAGGTGAGCTTGCGGCCGATGGCGCGGTTAAGGATTTGGGCAACCCGCGTATATAGATCTTTTAGTTTCACCGGATTTGCCATGCCGCCAAATCCCTTGAGGGTTTCACCCACTGGCCGCACATCGGCGAGATCAACGCACACTTCGATCGGAAGCGCTGGGTTGAAATTTTGATTGCTGCAAAGTTCTAGGAGCAGCTGATAGCTATCAACCCAACCGCGACGGGTATCACCAACTTTGATTTGAACTTCCTGGCCATTAATGCTGTGGCTGGTGTGATCTTGGCGCTCTAGTGGGGCGGTGAGACCGATATCACCAACACTTTTGATCGTGATGCTATTGCGCACCGCGGGCAGTTTCTCAATCAAGCGCGGCTCAATGATGGCGCCTGTGCCGCAACCCATCATGGCCAGGTCCATCATCAAACCAAAGGCCTGCCAATCCACCAAATTGGTTGATGTGCAGTTGTAGGCACCAGAGAAATTTTCAGGCTTTTCAATCCAAGCGGTGCCACCTATCCAGAGCCAACGGCCAGAGGGCAAGGATTTTTGCTTTTGCTGCATGCGCCGAATTAGGTCAACTTCCTGGCCATCGAGCTGCCCCAACTGGCGCAATCCCTCCAAATTGCGTTCTGCCACCTGCTGCCAGCTCTCTCTACCCATGGGGGTTTTACGGCTGTAGGTGCGATAAAAAACCGGGTTTGCAGCAGGCGCCGTTACGGGGAAGTAAGGGTCTTGATTGGAGTTGGCAGAAAGCCCGTTGGGATTCAACTCTTCAAGCCTTTGGATGGTGGAGGTCACCGGTACTAGATCTGGTATTACGAGAGAAGCTAATACGCCACTGGTAGCGGTAGGGGGCGAATGCCGGTAGCTGATCTGGCCCAAGGCATCTGGCGGTTAGTAGCCCAAAAGGCGCACGCGAAAAGCAGCCAGTTCCTTTGCTTGAGCTGGGGCCTGAAGCAGGAATGGGTGATCCGCCAACTGCTGCATCACCTGCTCAAGGCATTGCTCACGGCTGAGGTTTTCTTTCTGAAGCGCCTGCCAGGCATCACTGAATGCCATGGCAAATCCATCGGGGTTATTGAATACGGTTTGGCTTGAAAAACTGGGATCCGGGCGAGTCATGGGCAAAATCCACAGCGGTTTAAGGCTACATAGAAGCGTTTAGGGCCCTTCGACCTGCCAGGCTGAAGCGATGACAAGCAGCCCTGGATCGATAGCGCTCAGCCCTGAGGAGCTGGCCTTTCGCGACGCTGTAGCAAGGCGGCGCAACTTCGCAATCATTTCCCACCCCGATGCTGGTAAAACCACCCTTACCGAAAAGCTATTGCTCTATGGCGGTGCAATCCAACAGGCCGGTGCTGTAAAAGCTAGGGGTGAGCAGCGGCGGGTTACTTCAGATTGGATGGAAATAGAGAAACAGCGGGGTATATCAATTACATCAACAGTGTTGCAATTTGATTATGACGGCAACACAATCAACCTCCTAGATACCCCAGGCCACCAGGATTTTTCAGAAGACACGTATAGAACATTAGCGGCGGCAGATAATGCCGTGATGCTTGAAGATGCAGCCAAAGGATTAGAACCTCAAACCCGCAAACTATTTGAAGTTTGCAGGCTTAGGCAGATCCCAATCTTTACTTTTATCAATAAGATGGATCGACCGGGTCGCGAACCGCTTGAACTGTTAGATGAAATTGAAAAGGAGCTTGGTTTATCACCATGGGCCGTTAATTGGCCCATCGGCAGCGGCGAACGTTTTCGTGGCGTAATCGATAGACGCAGTAGGGAGGTGATTTTATTTGAACGGGGGGAAAGGGGTAAACAGGCGGGGGAAAGTCGCCTGCAACTTGATGATCCAGCCCTCATAAATTTAGTGGAGCCTGAATTATTAGCCCAGGCGATTGAGGAATTAGAGCTGTTGGAAGCAGCCGGCGCTGAATTGGATTTGGAGTTGGTTCATGCGGGCGCCCTAACCCCGGTGTTTTTTGGTAGCGCGATGACAAACTTTGGCGTGCATCCATTCCTCGATACGTTTTTAGAATTAGCGCAAAAGCCAGTAGCTAGGCAGAGCAGGGAGGGGCCCGTTGATCCATTGCGCACTGATTTCAGTGGCTTTGTATTTAAATTACAAGCCAATATGGATGCTCGTCATCGAGACAGGGTTGCTTTTGTGAGGGTTTGCTCAGGCAAATTTGAAAAAGACATGACCGTTCAACATGCCCGCAGCGGTAGATCGATTCGGCTCTCGAGACCCCAAAAACTTTTTGGCCAGGATCGCGAGGTGGTAGATGAGGCCTATCCCGGTGATGTGATCGGTCTAAATAATCCAGGTATGTTTGCCATTGGCGACACTTTATATATGGGAGCAAAGGTGGAATATGAAGGCATTCCATGTTTTAGCCCAGAGCTATTTGCCTGGTTGCGTAATCCAAACCCATCGGCATTTAAAAGTTTTCGCAAGGGTGTAAATGAATTGAGGGAGGAGGGGGCAGTGCAAATTCTTTACGACACCGATCAAAGCAAACGCGATCCGATCCTGGCCGCCGTTGGTCAATTGCAACTGGAGGTAGTTCAGCATCGTTTGGAGAATGAATATGGTGTGCCAACTAATTTGGAACCATTGGGCTTTTCAGTGGCCCGTTGGGTGAGCGGTGGCTGGCCAGTGCTCGAAAGTGTTGGCAGGATTTTTAATTGCAAAACCGTGCGCGATTGCTGGGATCGACCTGTGCTGTTATTTAAAAATGATTGGAATTTGAATCAATTACAAGAAGACCATCCAGCCCTTGAACTAGCGGCGGTGGCACCGGTGGTGAGTGGCCTTGAACCAATCAGCCTGTGAAGCCACAGCTGCTGCTGGGCCTCGCCATGATTAAAGGATGTACCGGAACCAGCGATGGTGACCCAGTGGTGGGTGAGACCCAGAAAAGATGGCGGTTGCGACTACGTTCGCTTGCAAAGCAACCCCAACCAGGGCAATGGCCAATACGAGTGGATTGAAGGTTCCCATCTGCCCCCCCAAATGCCATTGCTAAAGCGCCGGCGCTGGTTAAGCGCCGATGCGATGCCAAACCAAAAGCATCAACTGGAGGCCCACGGTTATCAGCCAAGCCAACCGGTTTTTTAAGCGCTCTACCATTCCCTAATAGGCTGCAATTACTGCAGGTTCACCCCATGGCCCAGGGAACCCTTCCCCCCGACCCAGAAAGCAGCAATCCATACGCCAGGCTTGGCATCAGCGCTGATGCCAGCTTTGAGCAGGTGCAGCAGGCAAAAGAGCAGTGCCTCAATCTTCTAACAAGCGACGATGCCCAGGGCCGAGCCCGGGTTGAAAGTGCCTACGACGCTGTATTGATGCAGAGGCTGAAGGAACGCCAATTGGGGCAACTAACTGGGGCTGCTGCTACGGCATCAAAAAGGGAAGCAGCCATAGGCAATACGGCGCCAGCTAGCCCCTCACTGGTGGCACGCATCCCAGCGCTTCAAAGCCTGCCGCGCCCCCAATTCAAATGGCAAAAACCGAGCATCAAGCTGGCAGAAGGCAAGCAGCTGTGGCTGCCACTGGCGGGCCATGGCGTGCTGTTGCTTTTGCTTTTACTTACTGCAAATCAGTTGGGCACCCCGGAGCTATTGCTAGCCATAGCCAGCCTGCTAACGATCGGAGCACTGCAACGCAGACGTTCGCGGCTACTCGCCGCCGTTGGTTTAGGTGTGGGCGCCCTTGCCGTTGGTCTCTTATTAGGCACACTTGCCAGCAGCTACATAGCCATAGGCAGCAGCCAAGTAGCAACAATTCCAGCCTTAATCCTGCTTGCAATAACCGCTATCTTGTTTGATTAAAAATTATTTGATTAATTATTAGCGAAGTGAGCGAACTGAATCCAACTAATTTTTAGAACCACTGAATAACAACTGCATAACATTGCATTTAATGACTGCTTACAGCTGGCGCCTTCAAGCCCCGTGGCACGGGTAAATCCACCTGGCTCGCCCAGGAGTTTCCCGATGCACTGCGGCTGGATCTGGTGGCTCCCGACTGCTAGACGTGGTGCACAGCCTGGTGGAGGAGCGCGTTGGGCCCCGGTTTGTGCTCACCGGCTCGAGTGCCCGCAAACTGCGGCAAGTGGGCGACTTTGCCCGCTTTCTGGAGGTGATCAGCTTCTACTAGGGAAGCGGTAGCTGTCAGGAAAGATGACGTCTCTGCCGCTGATTAGGCGGCCAATTCCAACCTAGCTGTTTGAGCGATGAAATCATCAGCGGGCTGGTTTATCCACACCACTTCTGGTTGGCGCCAACAGCGTGGGGCAGCAGTCCACCGCCGGGGATTTGCAATGCGGGCTAGCTCATAGACGCGGGAACGTTGGCGGCAGATCTCTATCG
>Ga0310330_100009_pt1 | contig 87272 bp, 91 predicted proteins | sample LakMicDCLTotalB5_FD_195544 | JGI IMG/M metagenome (GOLD analysis project Ga0310330, IMG submission 195544) | Enriched freshwater cyanobacterial communities from Lake Michigan, Michigan, United States - MI23.DCL.Total.B5 (v2) (version 2) | ecosystem: Environmental > Aquatic > Freshwater > Lake... | reverse complement strand
GGGTAATTCTCTCCCGCAGGCGCGAGGCCATCCTGGCCGAACTCGACGATGCTGAGCAACGTCTGGCCAAGGCCACCACGGCTCTGAGCCAGGCCCAGACCGAACTGGCCGCTGCCCAGCAGAAGTCTGAGCAGATCCGAGCCGACGGCAAGGTGCGTGCTGCGGCGATCCGCGCCGACAGCGAGAAGCGCACCATCGAAGAGATGGCCCGTCTGCGGCAGGAGGCGGTCGCTGACCTCAACGCCGAGGCTGCCCGCGTCAGCGAACTGCTGCGCCGCGAAGCCGCCAGGCAGGCGATCGACAAGGCCCTGGCAGCATTGCCTGCCAAGCTCGATGACGCTGCCCAGGCCCGTCTCCTCGATCAGTCCATTGCCAATCTGGGGAACGTCTGATGCCATTGCTCAACACGCTCGCCTCCCCCTACGCCGAGGCCCTTCTCCAGGTCAGTGAAAGCCGGAAGGAGACCGACACGGTGGCCTCCCAGGCCAAAGAGCTTCTCGAGATCTGGAATGCCAGTTCGGACCTGCGCGAAGCCATGGCTTCGCCCGTGCTCGAGCCTGAAGCCAAGAAGGCCGCCTTGACCGGCCTGTTCGGAAGTCAGCTCAGTGAGTCCCTGCTGAATCTCCTCAAGTTGCTGGCGGATCGTCAACGCATCGCCGTGCTTGATGCGGTGCTGCTGCGCTATCTCGAGCTTTATCGCCAGATGCGCAACATCACCCTGGCTCGGGTCACCTCAGCAACCCCCCTGAGCGATGACCAGCAGGCCCAGCTCAATGAACGGGTCCAGGCCATTGCCGGTACCAAGTCGGTGGAGTTTGACCTTTCGGTCGATCCGTCGTTGATCGGCGGCTTCATTGTCAGCCTGGAATCCCAGGTGATCGATGCGAGCCTGGCCGGCCAGGTCCGCCGCCTCGGCCTGTCCCTCGCCAGGGTTTAGGTCACCGCGCTCCCCCTCCACTCTTTTCCCCGTCTCCTCCTCCATCTGCTCCCCCTGAGGGACCTCTTCCCATGGTTTCCATCCGCCCCGACGAGATCAGCGCCATCCTCAAAAAGCAGATTGAGGACTACGACAAGTCCGTGACTGTCAGCAACGTCGGCACCGTGCTGCAGATCGGTGACGGCATTGCCCGCGTGTATGGCCTGCAGCAGGTCATGGCGGGGGAACTGGTGCAATTCGAAGACGGCACCGAAGGCATCGCACTCAACCTCGAGGACGACAACGTCGGTGTCGTGCTCATGGGTGAGGGCCGGGGCATTCAGGAAGGGAGCACCGTCAAAGCGACCGGCAAAATCGCCGCCGTTCCCGTGGGCGACGCCATGCTGGGCCGGGTGGTCAACTCCCTTGGCCAGCCGATCGACGGCAAGGGCGACATCGCCACCACCGAGACCCGTCTGATCGAATCGATGGCGCCGGGCATCATTCAGCGCAAGTCGGTGCATGAACCCATGCAGACCGGCATCACGGCAATCGACGCCATGATCCCCATCGGTCGCGGCCAGCGCGAGCTGATCATCGGCGACCGCCAGACCGGCAAGACAGCCATCGCGATCGACACGATCATCAACCAGAAGGGCGAAGACGTCGTCTGTGTGTATGTGGCTGTCGGGCAGAAGGCCGCCTCTGTGGCCAACGTGGTGGAGGTGCTGCGCGAGAAAGGTGCCCTCGACTACACCATCGTCGTCGCTGCGAGCGCATCCGAGTCGGCCGCCCTGCAGTACCTGGCTCCCTACACCGGCGCGGCTCTGGCCGAGTCGTTCATGTACAAGGGCAAAGCCACCCTGGTCATCTATGACGACCTCACCAAGCAGGCCCAGGCTTACCGCCAGATGTCCCTGCTGCTGCGCCGTCCCCCCGGTCGTGAGGCCTATCCCGGTGACGTGTTCTATTGCCACAGCCGTCTGCTCGAGCGCGCCGCGAAGTTGAGCGACGCCATGGGCAAAGGCTCGATGACCGCCCTGCCGATCATTGAGACCCAGGCCGGTGACGTGTCGGCGTACATCCCCACCAATGTGATCTCGATCACCGACGGTCAGGTGTTCCTGAGCTCTGATCTGTTCAACTCGGGTCTGCGTCCTGCCATCAACGTGGGCATCTCGGTGAGCCGCGTCGGTGGTGCAGCCCAGACCAAAGCCATCAAGAAGATCGCCGGTACCCTCAAGCTTGAGCTCGCCCAGTTCGACGAACTGGCTGCGTTCTCCCAGTTCGCTTCGGATCTCGACGCGGCCACCCAGGCCCAGTTGCAGCGCGGCAAGCGCCTGCGCGAAATTCTCAAGCAGCCCCAGTTCAGCCCCCTCAACCTGGCCGAGCAGGTCGCTGTGGTCTACGCCGGCGTCAAGGGCCTGATTGATGAAGTTCCGGTCGAGTCGGTGGTGCAGTTCTGCCGTGAGCTGCGTGAGTATCTGAAGAGCAACAAGCCTGACTTCATCACCAAGGTGATGGGCGAGAAGCAGCTCGGTGATGAGGCTGAAGCCATGCTCAAAGACGCCATCAACGAAGTCAAGTCGACCATGCTTGCTGCCGCCTGAGCGCTGCGGACACCCCTTAACGCACCCAATCCATGGCGAACCTCAAGGAAATCCGCGACCGCATCAGTTCGGTCAAGAACACCCGCAAGATCACCGAGGCCATGCGTCTCGTTGCTGCGGCCAAGGTGCGCCGTGCCCAGGAGCAGGTGCTGCGCAGCCGGCCATTCGCTGATCGCCTGGCCCGCGTGCTGGAGAATCTCCAGTCACGCATGCGCTTCGAAGATGTGGATGCCCCTCTGTTTGAGGAGCGTGCACTGCAGACCATCACCCTGCTCGCCGTCACCGGCGATCGCGGTCTCTGCGGCGGCTACAACGCCAACATCATCAAGCGCACCGAGCAGCGCACCGCCGAGCTCAGGAGTCAGGGCTACAACGTTGATCTGGTGCTGATCGGCCGCAAGGCGATCACCTACTTCCAGAACAGGGCCTCCCAGTACACGATCCGTGCCACGTTCACCGGCCTCGATCAGGTTCCCAAGGCTTCAGAAGCCATGGGTATCGCCAACGAGGTTCTTGCTGATTTCATCGGAGCCGGTACTGACCGGGTCGAGATCATCTACACCAAGTTCATCAACCTGGTGAGCTCCAGGCCCGTCTCCCAGACCTTGCTGCCGCTCGACCCCCAGGGCATCGCTGCACCCGATGACGAGATCTTCCGGTTGACCACCCGTGAGGGGCAATTGGTGGTCGAGACCGGTACGGCCGCCAATCAGGCGCCGTCATTGCCTTCTGACATCGTGTTTGAGCAGAGCCCCGATCAGCTGCTCAATGCCCTGCTGCCGCTGTATCTGGAAAATCAGCTGTTGCGTGCCCTTCAGGAAGCCGCCGCCTCCGAGCTGGCCAGTCGCATGACGGCCATGAACAACGCCAGTGACAACGCCAAGGCTCTCGCCAAGTCGTTGACCCTGGACTACAACAAGGCCCGCCAGGCCGCCATCACCCAGGAAATCCTTGAGGTGGTCGGGGGCGCCTCGGCCATGGCCTGAGGCGGTTTCTGCCGCCCCAGTGGTGCAGCCGACCCCTGCCCCAGCCGTCGATCTTGCAGCTTGTCTGCAGGATCGCTTCGCTGGGTTGGGGGTTTGTTGTTGTTCAGACCCTTGATCCGTCTTGGAAGTCGGTGGTCGGGCTCCGGCCGGCAAGCGTGCCCTTGGAACAGGAGAGTCGATGCGGCCTGACAACCTCAAGACTGGGCACGATCCGTTGTTGCCGTTGCCCTTGCCGGGCGAGCTGGTGATTCAGCCACTGTTTCCGGTTGCCCTGGGGCAGGTGCAGCTCAGGCCGGATCCCCTGGAGCTTGCCGCACAGCTTCAGGCTCTGCTCGCGCTGCGCGGGACTGCCTACAGCAATCCTGATCCGGGTTGCGCCTGGACCGGAGATCTCAATGGTGTCTGGCAATTGCAGCGGCATGCGCTGTTCGCGGGGCTGATCGCTGAGCTGCTCGGCCATGCCAAGGCCTACCTGCAGCAGCTGGGGTTCGACCTGAACCAGGTGGCGCTGCACATCCAGCGTTGTTGGCCGGTGCTCAGCGAGCCTGATCAGGTGGTGGGGCGTCACCACCATCCCAATGCCCATCTTAGTGCCGTGTACTACCTCAGTGGCGATGGCAGTGGCGACTGCGGCTGCCTGCGGTTCTGGCCCCAGCGTCAGGTCAACGAGCTGGTGCCGGGCATGGCGGTCGGCCATGGCGGACCCTTGCAGCTCACAGGCTGGTCCCGGAATGTCGTTGATGTGCCCCCCCGGGCAGGTCTGCTGGTGCTGTTTCCGTCGTGCCTGGACCATGCCGTGCTGCCCAATGCCAGCGCCGACGACCTGCGCGTCTCGATCAGTCTTGATCTGGTGCTGAGCGCAGCTGCATCGGTCCAGACCCCTCCGGAATACCTGGCGCCCCATCCCAGCCATTGGCAGGAAAGCTGAACTGGGACAATGGCCGGGTGTTACTGCCCTGTTGTGAGCGAGCCCACCACCTTCCAGATCAGCGCAGAGTTTGAGGGCATCAGCCACAGCTTTTCGTGCCGCAGCGATCAGACCGTGCTGGCGGCGGCAGAGGCGGCCGGGGTGGTCCTGCCCAGCTCCTGTTGCTCGGGTGTGTGCACCACCTGTGCAGCGTTGCTCAGCGCTGGCAGCGTGGAGCAAGCCGACGCCATGGGGGTCAAGGCGGAGCTGCAGCAGCAGGGGTATGTGCTGCTCTGCGTGGCTTTTCCACGCAGTGATCTGACGCTCAGGGCCGGCATGGAGGATGCCCTTTACGAGGCCCAGTTCGGCCAGTACCAGAAGTGAAACTGGTGCCGCTTCAGTTGCGGCTCCCGCGGCGGCCCGGCCCGTTGCTGGCCCAGATCACGGCGGCCCTGGAGGCCCGGGGACGGCCGCTGCGCTGGGCGATCACTGCCGTCGATTCCCATGGCCTTGTGGTTGAGGCCATCGTGCTCGTATGACGGCGTCTCCCCTGCCAATCCTGCTGGTGATCCCCACCGGGATCGGATGTGAGCAGGGGGGCTACGCGGGCGATGGCCTGCCCGTGGCCCGGTTGCTGGCGGCGGCCAGCGGCTGCCTGATCACCCATCCCAACGTGATGAATGGCGCGTCGCTCTACTGGAGTGACCCGCGCATCCACTACGTCGAAGGCTCCTGCCTCGATCGCTTTGCGGCCGGCGAGCTGTTGTTGCGACCGGTGCGCCAGCAGCGGGTGGGGCTGCTGCTCGATGCGGGCATCGAGAGCGAGCTGCGCCAGCGCCACCTGCAGGTGGCCGACGGCTGCCGGGCCACCCTGGGCCTCGACATCGGCCCGGTGGTGATCACCGACAGGCCTCTGCAGGTCAGCCTCAGCACCGGTGCCAGCGGCGCGAGCTGGGGACAGCTGGGTCAGCCCGAGGCCCTGCTGCAGGCGGGCCGGCAGCTCAGGGCTGCCGGTGCCACGGCCATCGCGGTGGTGGCGCGGTTTCCCGACGACCCTGGCAGTGCTGCCCTGGCGGCCTACCGCGCCGGCAGCGGCGTCGATGCGCTGGCAGGGGCTGAGGCGGTGATCAGCCACCTCCTCAGCCGGGAGCTGGGGGTTCCCTGTGCCCACGCGCCGGCCCTTGCTCCGCTGGCGCTCGATCCGGAACTCGATCCCCGTGCGGCGGGCGAGGAGCTGGGCTTCACGTTTCTGCCCTGCGTGTTGGTGGGGCTGAGCCGGGCCCCTGACCTGTTGCCCGCGGCAGCGTGGCAGCCGGCTGCCGCGGGGGGGTCTGGGCCAGTGCTGGCCATCGATGCCGTCGGTGCGGTGATCGCCCCGGCTGGTGCGCTGGGCGGGGGGGCGGTGCTCGCCTGCGCCGAACGCGGCATTCCCGTGATTGCGGTCGAGACGCCCTGCCTGCTCAAGGTCAAGGCTGAGGCGCTGGGGCTCGAGGTGTTGCCCGCTGCCAGCTACAGCGAAGCGGCGGGGCTGGTTCTGGCGCTGCGGGAGGGGATCGCTCCCGCAGCCCTGCGGCGCCCGCTGGTCCCGCTGCGGGAGGCTCGGCGCTCAGCGCAGGCAGGCCATGGGGTGCCGGGGGGCGACGCCCAGCGCCTTGGCCACACCGGGATGGCAGACCGAGCCGGCCACGGTGTTGAGGCCGCTGACCAGCTCGGGGCGCTCGGTGATGGCTTCGCTCAGCCCCCGTCCGGCCATCACCAGGATGTAGGGCAGGGTGACGCTGACCAGGGCTTCGGTTGAGGTGAAGGGCACGGCGCCGGGCATGTTGCCGACGGCGTAATGCTGCACGCCATGGACCTCAAAGGTGGGTTCGGTGTGGGTCGTCTCGCGGCTGGTGGCGATGCAGCCGCCCTGGTCGATCGCCACATCGACGATCACCGAGCCCGTTTTCATCTGTTGCACCAGCGGTTCGTCGACCAGGGTGGGGGCCCGGCCTCCGGGGGTCAGCACGGCGCCGATCACCAGGTCGGCCCCGGGCACCAGCCGCTCGATCAGGCCACGGCTGCTCACCAGGCTCACCAACCGCCCGCGTCGGTCTGACTCCAGTTGGCGCAACCGCTGCGGCGAGCGATCCAGCAGAAACACCTCGGCGTCCATGGCGGCGGCGATGCGGGCCGCATTCCAGCCGACGGTGCCGGCACCCAGCACCACCACCCGAGCCGGGCGCACGCCGGTGCAGCCGCCCATCAGCACGCCGCGACCGCCATGCGGTTTCTCAAGCAGGTAGGCCCCGACCTGGGCGGCCAGCCGGCCAGCGATCTCGCTCATCGGCGCCAGCAACGGCAGGCTGCCGTCATCGAGTTGCACGGTCTCGTAGGCCACCGCCGTGGTGCCGGCATCGAGCAGGGCCCGCCCCACCTCGGGATAGGCCGCCAGATGCAGGTAGGTGAACAGCACCAGATCGGGCCGCAGAAAGCCGAACTCCTCGGGCTGGGGTTCCTTCACCTTGACCACCAGATGGGCGGCCCAGGCTTCGTCGCGGCTGGTGAGGCGTGCCCCAACGGCGGCGTAGTCCTCGTCGCGGATGCCCGCTCCGAGGCCAGCTCCGGTCTCGATGCGCACCTCCATGCCCTGGCTCACCAGCTCGCGGGCGCCATCGGGGGTCAGGGCGACCCGCTGCTCGTCGCGCTTGATTTCGCGCGGGACGCCAATGCTGGCCATCGGACTGGCCAGAGGGGCGGCGCTGCCGGGGGCGGCCATGGTTCGATCGCGCTGCGGGGCTGCTTCCAGCTTGGCGCTGCCGGCCCGTCCTGGCCAGGCGGAGATGACCCCGGTCAGCGCGCGGCAATCGGCATGCGCCAGCCGCTGCCGAAGGCGCGTCGGCTCACCTTGAGCACCGGCGGTGCCTGACGCCGTTTGAATTCGGCGCGGCGCAGCAGGCCCATGACCCGCTCGGCAAGGGCCGGATCGCTGCCACCGGCGACCAGCTGCTCAGGACTCTGGTGCGCTTCGATCAGGGCCTTGAGCACCGGATCGAGGACGGCGTAATCGGGCAGGGAGTCGCTGTCCTTCTGGTCGGGACGCAGTTCGGCACTGGGGGGTTTGTGGCGGATCGCCGTGCCGATCAGCTCGCCGTCCGGCGGCAGCCCCAGCTCGCTGCGGCAGGCGCAGGCGGCCGGCCCGTCGAGCCATGCGCACAGGGCAAACACCGTGGTTTTGTACAGATCGCCGATCACGGCCAGACCGCCGTTCATATCGCCATAGAGGGTGCAGTACCCGACCGCCAGCTCGCTCTTGTTGCCGGTGGCCAGCAGCAGCTGCCCCTGCTGATTGGCGAGGGCCATCAGCAGCGTGCCGCGAATGCGCGATTGCAGATTCTCGGCCGCCAGGCCGCTGGGCGGGGCCCCCAGGACCGCTGCCAGGCTGTGGTCAAACTCCTGCATCAGCGGGGCAATCGGCAGGGTCTGGGTGGCAAGGCCCAGCCGCTGGGCCAGGGCTGTGGCGTCGCGGATCGAACCCTCTGAGCTCCAGGGCGAAGGCAGCAACAACGCCTTGACCTGGTCGGCCCCGAGGGCCGCCGCCGCGAGCACCGCCACCAGCGCCGAGTCGATGCCGCCGCTGAGGCCCAGCAGTGCCTTGTTGAAGCCGCATTTGAGGGCGTAGTCGGCCAGCCCCAGCACCAACGCGCGAAACAGCTGCTCCAGCTCGTCTGGCAGCTCCAGCGGGGTCGCGGGCTGTGCTGTGGCATTGCCGTGCGGTGGCCACGCGAGGCTCACGACCTGCTCCCGGCAACTGGTCAGCTGGGCGGCCAGGGTGCCATCGGGTCGGATCAGGAAGCTCGCCCCGTCGAACACCAGTTCATCGTTGCCGCCCACCTGGTTGACGTACACGACCGGGACCCCCAGCCGGGCTGCCGCCCGGGTCGCCAGCTGCCGGCGTAGTGCCAGTTTGCCCAGTCCAAATGGCGAAGCCGAGAGATTGAGCAGCAGATCGATGCCGGCGTTCTGCAGCTCAGCGATCGGGTCGGGACCGTCCAGGCGCTGGCCGGCCAGGTCGGCATCGACCCAGAGGTCTTCACAGATGGTGAGTCCCAGGCGCAACCCCCCGGCCGGGGGCCACTGCAGCACCGCCGGTGCCGTGCCCGCCACGAAATAGCGGCGCTCGTCAAACACGTCGTAGCTGGGTAGCAGCTGTTTGCGGTACACCAGCCGCCAGCCGCCGGCTTCGACCAGGGCCAGTGCGTTGTGCAGGTTGGGCACTGTGCCGCTGCCCGTGGGCTCGGCGATACCCACCAGCAGTGACACCTGTGGCGCCTGCCTCTGCAGGTCAGACACCAGCTGATCGAGCAGCCGGTTCTGCAGGGCGACCAGGCTCGGGCGCAGCAGCAGATCGCGCGCTGGGTACCCCCACAGGCTCAGCTCGGGGGTGACCATCAGCAGAGGCTCGCCGCTGTCGGTTTCAACGGCCGCTTCAACGGCAGCCCGCAGCAGCCGCGCGGCGTTGCCCGCCAGATCGCCCACCAGGGGATTGAGCTGGGCCAGGGCGATCCGCATGGGTTACGGGCTCGTTTGCGTCGGTGGCATCGCTTCGGCCGGATGGGGCTGGTCCAGTCCGTAGAGATTGTGCTCGCGCACCAGCGGCCACACGGCCCTGGGGATCTGGGTGGGGTCTGGTTGCTCGCGCAGCGCCGAACTGGCGCTGGCGGGCACGGGCAACGGCAGCACGCTGAGGCGCGCCCCCAGCTGTTGCAGGGTGGAGGCGGTGGCTTCGTTCAGGGGCCAGCCCACCCGCGGCACCACGGCCAGCCGGCAGCGTTTCAGTACCTCTGCAGCCTGGCGCCACTGCGGAATCTGGGGCGCCAGATCGCTGCCCACCACGAACACCAGTTCGGCGCCGGGCCAGCGGGCTGCGGCCCGCTCCAGCGTGGTGATGGCATAGGGGCTGCTGAGGTCCTGCACATGTTCCAGTCTTGGCTCGGCCAGGCCTCTCACCAGGGCTGAGAGCAGCTGGGCGCGCTGACCAAGGGGCGCCCCATGCCGTTTGCCGGGGTTGTCGCTGGCCCAGGTGATGACCCGGGGGTAGTGCTGCAGCAGCTGCTGCAGCAGCGCCTGGTGCCCCAGCGTCGGTGGATCGGCGCTGGTGCCCAGCAGCGCCAGTTGCTCACTCATGGCAGCAGGCTCTGCAGCGGGGGTGTGCTGCTGGCGGGCTGCCAGGTCTGAAGCCAGGCCCTGGCAGCCGGATCGTGGCGGGCCAGGCGGGCCAGCAGGGCTGCTGGTTTGGGGCCACGCTGGGCGCCCTTGAGCAGCTCGGCGGCGGCCAGGCTTCCGGTCAGCCGGGTGGTGTGCACGGCCAGGGCCGCCTGGGCCAGGGCGACCGGTGCCGCCGGTGCCAGGCTCAGCCCGCCGCTGAATGGTGCGGCCAGCACCAGCAGTTGGCGCAGCCCTCCCAGCAGCAGCTGGATGCCCAGCTGCACGCCCCCCAGCATGGCGTTGTGGCTCGAGAGGCGCGTCAGCAGTGCCCGGGCTCCCTGGCTGTGCATCGGCATGCCGTAGAGCTCGCACAGCTGCAGCACCAGGGCTGTGTCGCAGGCGAGACCGCCGGCCAGATCGAGCAGCATCAGCGGATTGGCCGCGACGCCGGTGGCCTTGAGTGCGGCATAGCGGCCGATCAACCCCTGGGCGGCGCTGCGGCTGTGGCGCAGCCGACCCTGATGCAGGGTCTGGTGAAAGCGATCGGCGCTGTGCAGGGCCCCGAGGGCCAGCAGCAGGTCTCCCTGGTTGCTCAGCAGACGCTGCAGCGAACGCTGCAGGGGGGCGATCCGGGCGGGGGCGGCCTCGCTGCGCACCCGGCCATCGGCCAGCAGTTGCGGTTGTCGGGGTGCGGCAGCCACAGCCACGATCTCGACACCATGCAGGGCCTGTGGCAGGCGCCGGCGCAGGCTGGCCAGCAGCTCCTGCTGCTCCGCCGGGCTCCAGCAGTCGCAGCGGTTGAGCACCAGCAGCAGCGGCTTGCCGTTGGCGGCCAGCTGCGACAGGGCCTCGAGCTCGATGCGGTTGAGGTCGCCGTCGAGCACCAGCAGCACCAGATCGGCATTGAGGGCCAGCCGCGCCGCCAATCGCGCCCTGGCCGCGGCTGCGATCTCATCGATGCCTGGGGTGTCGACCAGCTCCACCTCCGCCAGGCCGTCAATGTCGATCGGCCAGCGTTCAACCTGCTGGTGGCGGGTGCAGCCGTGGGCCACATCGGTGGCAAACCGGTCGCGGCCCAGCAGGGCGTTGAGCAGGCTCGACTTGCCGACGCCCACCCGGCCGAAGACGGCGACCCGCAGACGGCGTTGCTGCAGCCGCTCGAGTTGCTGATCCAGCAGCTGCAGCTGGCCGCCCATCAGACCGCGCTCGCGCCGGCTCAGCCGCAGCCCGCGGCGCCAGTGCTCCAGCAGCAGGCGGCAGCGCTCGGGTGTGGAGGGAACCGGAGCCAACGGGCGGGCATAGGGCAAGCAAGATGAGTCTGACGCAGGCAGCGTGCGCCGCCAGTTGGGTTGGGTTGTGCCATCGTCACGGGGCTGGCTCCCGTTTGGCTCCATGGCAACCCACCAGCCGATCAATGGTCGTTGTGCGCCGGCCCTGTTCGCCGCGCGTCGGGCCCGCTTCTTTGAGGCCCTGGGCAGCGCCGCAGCGGTGATTCCGGCTGCACCCCTGGCGGTTCACCATGCCGACTGCGAATGGCCCTTTCGTCAGAACAGCGACTTCTGGTACCTGACCGGCTTCGATGAGCCCGATGCCGTGGCGCTGTTCCTGCCCCACAGGCCCGAGGGCGAGCGCTACGTGCTGTTTGTGCAACCGCGCGAGGCCAGTGCCGAGGTGTGGCATGGCTTTCGCTGGGGCACCGAGGGGGCGGTGGCGCACTTCGGGGCCGATCTCGCCCATCCCATCGAGGAGCTGGCCCAGCACCTGGCTGCTTACCTCAAGGACGCTGAAGGCATTGCCTTTCGTGTCGGCAAGCACCCCAAGGTCGAACCGCTGGTGATCGCCGCCTGGGCGGCCCAGCTCGACCGGGCCCCCCGCCATGGCCGCGCGGCCCTGGGGCTGGTGGCACCCGATCCGCTCCTGCATGCGCTGCGGCTGCGCAAGAGTCCCGAGGAACTCGAGCGCCTGCGGGAGGCTGCCCGCATCTCGGCCGAGGCCCATGAGCTGGCCCGCCAGGTGGCCCGGCCGGGGCTCAGCGAGCGCCAGGTCCAGGCGGTGATTGAACAGCATTTTCTGGAGCAGGGCGCGCGCGGCCCTGCCTATGGCTCGATCGTGGCCGGCGGCGACAACGCCTGCGTGCTGCACTACACCGCCAATAACGCCGTGTTGCATGCGGGTGACCTGCTGCTGATCGACGCCGGTTGCAGCCTGGCCGACTACTACAACGGCGACATCACCCGCACCTTCCCGGTGGGCGGACGTTTCAGCGGTGAGCAGCGGGCCCTCTACGAGCTGGTGCTGGCGGCCCAGGAAGCCGCGGTCGCCTCCGTCAAGCCGGGGTTCAGTGCCGAAGGGGTCCATGACACGGCACTGCGGGTGCTGGTGGAGGGTCTGGTTCAGCTGGGGCTGCTGGTGGGCGAGGTCGATGGTCTGATCGAACAGGGCGCCTACCGCCACCTCTACATGCACCGCACCGGCCACTGGCTCGGGCTCGATGTTCATGACGTGGGCGCCTACCGGCTTGGCGAGCACCATGTCGAGCTCGAGAGCGGCATGGTGCTCACGGTTGAGCCTGGTCTCTACGTGAGCGACCGCCTCCCCGTTCCGGCAGGCCAGCCCTCCATCGATGGGCGCTGGAAGGGCATCGGCATCCGTATCGAAGACGATGTGGCCGTGAGCGAGCGGGGCCATGAGGTGCTCACCGCCGCCGCCCTCAAGGCCACTGCCGCGATGGAACGCTGAGCCGGCTGCGCTTCAGCTCGCCGGTTCAGCCAGCAGGGCCTGCAGGTGTTGCAGCGCCGCTGTGGTGTGCTCCAGCACCGCGTCGGCGCCGGCCTGTTGCAACTGGTTGTCGTAGTGGGCCCGCGCGGCACTGCCGTGCAGGTGCGGTGGGGCCACCCCCAGACTCACAAAGGCCTGCTCGGGACGCGCCGCGCGGGCGTTGAGCACGGTCTGCACGTCGGCCACGGTGTCGCCCAGGTAGGCGATCGGCGGCCCACCTGGGCCCAGGGCGCCGCCGCCATGGCGCTGCAGCAGTTGGCCAGCCAGTTGCAGCAGCCCCGCGGGGTCGGGTTTGTCGGGGGCGTCGCCCATGGCGATCAGCGGCGGATCGTTCAACCCCAGGCGCTGCTCCAGCACATAGCGGGCGGATGGCGGCTCCGCACCACTGACGAAACCCCAGGCGATGCCGGCTTGCTCGAGGGCAGTAAAAAACGCTGGATCGACCAGCAGTGGTTCATCGCCGATGAACCCGTGCCACAGGGCCGGGTCACCGGCCGGATCCCCACCGAAATAGAAATCGCTGAACACCCTGACCAGGGCCGCAAAATCAGGCAAGGGTTCCAGTCGGTGGCGCCGCAGCAGCTCGAGGCTGGCCTCCCAGTCGTTGTTCCAGCGGCCTTCAGCCTTGAGGCTGTCGATTGTGCCCGGCTCGGGTCTCCAGCCGCAGTAGTGATGCACCGTTTCGGCCAGAGCTCTGCGGTAGCTGCCGCCGACATCGCGGATGACACCGTCGATGTCCAGCAACAACAGGGCTTTGGCAGCTTGACCGGGGTTCAGGAGGAGGGGGGTCTGGCGGCTGGTAGGTTAGTTGTTTGTCCGTCTTCCCAGAGCCTGACTGCCATGCCAGCACCCGATAGCACGCTTGATCCTGCTGTGGTGGGGGCTGCCATGGCCGAGGTTCCCGACGCCATCGGGGCTGTTGACGATGCTCCCGTCTCCGGTCGACCGGTCATGCGCGGCGGCAGTGCCGCCCTCGCTACGGCCACCATCGATGAGGACGGTGTGCCCTCCGGTTACACCCCCAAGGCCGATGAGGGTCGTTTTCTGCTCAAGATTCTCTGGTTGCCCGACAACGTGGCTCTGGCCGTCGATCAGATCGTCGGCGGGGGGCCGAGCCCTCTGACGGCCTATTTCTTCTGGCCGCGGGAAGATGCCTGGGAAACCCTCAAGACCGAGCTCGAGCGCAAGAGCTGGATCACCGACAACGAACGGGTTGAGATCCTCAACAAGGCCACCGAGGTCATCAACTACTGGCAGGAGGAAGGCAAGGGCAAGAGCCTCGATGAAGCCAAGCTGAAGTTCCCCGATGTGACCTTCTGCGGTACCGCCTGATCGCGTCGACGCAGCCACGCAACCGGCTGACGGAAACCCTGCAAGCCGAGCCCCCTGATTCAGGGGGCTTTTTCATGGGAGTTCTATTGATGGTGATCGTGATGTCGAAGTGATGTCCCCTGCCGCAGGGATGCGGTTCGGGGATCCGAGGCTTCAGCACCCCACAGCTGCACACAAAAAAGGGCCCTGATCCAGGACCCACGTTGCAAGATTGTTGGGTGTGATGGTGGTCTCGTTCAGGCCGCCTCGGCGCCAGATTGAACCGCTCCAGTGTCTAGTCAGCCGCCTTTGCTGGCTTGCAGGCGGGCTCTGGCCTGGGCCAGGGCCTGCTGGGCCCTCACTTTTTCAGGGCTGGGGGCCTGACCCTCAAACCCTGCTGCAGCCTGCTGAGCCTGCTCGAAAGCGGTCTGGGCCGCCGAGCCATCAATGGAGCTGCCGAGTTCGGCAGCATTGACCAACACGGTCACGGCATTGTCTTCGACTTCGGCGAAGCCGCCCATCACCGCAATCGCCGACCAGGTGCTGCCGTCGCGAACACGCAGCACACCGCTGTCGAGGGCGGTGAGCATCGACACGTGACCCGTGAGGATGCCCATCTGACCAGAGGCGCTGGGGAGAATCACCTCATCGGCTGAGCCGTCATAAATGCTCTGGTCAGGTGCCAGAACGCGCAGGGTCAGAGTCATGGCGATCAGCCCTTGGCGTCAGACAGGATCTTCTGGGCCTTGGCCTTGACCTCGTCAATATTGCCGACGAGGTAGAAAGCGGCCTCGGGCAGCTCGTCGAGCTCGCCAGCCAGGATCATGTTGAAGCCCTTGATGGTGTCTTCGAGCTTCACATACTTGCCCGGCATGCCGGTGAAGATCTCAGCCACGAAGAACGGCTGCGACAGGAACTTCTCGATCTTGCGAGCCCGGTCGACCGTGCGGCGGTCGTCTTCGGACAGCTCGTCGAGGCCCAGGATCGCGATGATGTCCTGGAGCTCCTTGTAGCGCTGCAGGGTGCTCTGCACGGCGCGGGCGGTGCGGTAGTGCTCGTCACCCACGACCGAGGGCTGCAGCATGGTGCTGGTGGAATCCAGTGGATCCACGGCGGGATAGATGCCCTTGGAGGCCAGGCCGCGGCTCAGCACGGTGGTGGCGTCAAGGTGGGCAAAGGTGGTCGCCGGAGCCGGATCGGTCAGGTCGTCTGCAGGCACGTAGACCGCCTGGATCGAGGTGATCGATCCCTCGAGGGTCGAGGTGATGCGCTCCTGCAGCTCGCCCACGTCGGTGCCCAGGGTGGGCTGGTAACCCACAGCCGATGGCATGCGGCCCAGCAGAGCCGACACTTCCGAACCAGCCTGCACAAAGCGGAAGATGTTGTCGACGAACAGCAGAACGTCCTGCTTGTTCACGTCGCGGAAGTGCTCGGCCATGGTGAGAGCCGACAGGCCCACGCGCATGCGGGCACCGGGGGGCTCGTTCATCTGGCCGTAGCAGAGTGCGACCTTCGACTTGGAGAGGTCGTCGGCGTTGATCACGCCCGATTCCTTGAATTCCTCGTAGAGGTCATTGCCTTCGCGGGTGCGCTCACCCACGCCACCGAACACGGAGACACCACCGTGCTCCTTGGCGATGTTGTTGATCAGCTCCTGGATCAGCACGGTCTTGCCGACGCCGGCGCCACCGAACAGGCCCACCTTGCCGCCCTGGCGGTAGGGAGCCAGCAGGTCGATCACCTTGATCCCGGTCTCGAACACCTTGGGCTTGGTTTCGAGCTCGGTGAGCTTGGGGGCCTCGCGGTGGATCGGAGCCGTGATGGTGGTGTTGACAGGACCCTGCTCGTCAACGGGCTCACCCAGCACATTGAAGATGCGGCCGAGGGTGGCTTCACCCACGGGCACCGAGATCGGGGCACCGGTGTCGAGGGCATCCATGCCGCGGACCAGGCCGTCGGTGCTGCTCATGGCGACAGCGCGCACGCGGTGATCACCGAGCAGCTGCTGAACTTCAGCCGTGAGGGCGACGTTCTGGCCCGCAGGGTTGGTGCCCTCGATGCGAAGAGCGTTGTAGATCTTGGGCAGCTTGCCGGCCGGGAATTCCACGTCCAGAACCGGGCCGATCACCTGGCGGACGATGCCCTTGGTGCCGGTTGCGGTAGCAGCAGCCATATGTAAGGAAGAGCAGGGAGGCGTCTGGCGGAACCTGTTCCCGCCTTGAGCGGCGCAACCTTACCACCGCGACTGCCCCGGCCAGGCCGGTTCGGTCACCCGCACAGACCGTCGGTGGCCAGGGCAGGGCGGGGACGCATAGGTTGGCACTCGACGGGTTTGAGTGCCAGCTCGGTGCTCGCCCGCGGCGCCCCTGGCGCCAGCCCTTGCACGTCATTCACGCCTCGATCCATGGCAGCTGTTTCTCTCAGCGTCTCCACGGTCAAACCCCTTGGAGACCGCATTTTCATCAAGGTGTCCGAGTCGGAGGAAAAGACCGCCGGCGGCATCCTGCTTCCCGACACCGCCAAGGAAAAGCCCCAAGTGGGTGAAGTGGTCCAGGTGGGCCCTGGCAAGCGCAACGACGACGGCAGTCGTCAGGCTCCCGAAGTGAGCATCGGCGACAAGGTCCTCTACAGCAAGTACGCCGGCACCGACATCAAGCTCGGCACCGATGAGTACGTGCTGCTGTCTGAGAAGGACATCCTCGCGATCGTCAACTGAGTGCGACTGCTGCGCGCCGATCGCTGTTGATCCGCGCAGCTTCTGCAGCCATTTCATTCTTTTCAACCCAAGCGAACAACGCCTCCCATGGCCAAGCGCATCATTTACAACGAGCAGGCTCGCCGCGCTCTTGAAAAAGGCATCGACATTCTCGCTGAGTCGGTGGCCGTGACCCTCGGCCCCAAGGGCCGCAACGTGGTCCTCGAGAAGAAATTCGGTGCTCCTCAGATCATCAATGACGGCGTCACCATCGCCAAGGAGATCGAACTCGAGGATCACATCGAGAACACCGGTGTGGCCCTGATCCGTCAGGCCGCCTCCAAGACCAACGACGCCGCTGGTGACGGCACCACCACCGCCACCGTGCTGGCCCACGCCATGGTGAAGGCAGGCCTGCGCAACGTGGCCGCCGGTGCCAATGCCATCACCCTCAAGAAGGGCATCGACAAGGCCTCCGAGTTCCTGGTCAAGAAGATCGAGGAGCACGCCAAGCCGATCAGCGACAGCAACGCCATCGCCCAGGTGGGCACCATCTCCGCCGGCAACGACGAAGAGGTGGGCCGCATGATCGCCGACGCCATGGACAAGGTCGGCAAAGAGGGCGTGATCTCCCTCGAAGAGGGCAAGTCGATGACCACCGAGCTGGAGGTCACCGAGGGCATGCGCTTTGACAAGGGCTACATCTCGCCCTACTTCGCCACCGACACCGAGCGCATGGAAGCGGTGCTCGATGATCCCTACATCCTGCTGACCGACAAGAAGATCGGTCTGGTGCAGGACCTGGTGCCCGTGCTCGAGCAGATCGCCCGCACCGGCAAGCCCCTGCTGATCATCGCCGAGGACATCGAGAAGGAAGCCCTTGCCACCCTGGTGGTCAACCGTCTGCGCGGCGTGCTCAACGTGGCTGCAGTCAAGGCCCCCGGCTTCGGCGACCGCCGCAAGGCCATGCTCGAGGACATCGCCGTGCTGACCAACGGTCAGCTGATCACCGAGGACGCCGGCCTCAAGCTGGAGAACGCCAAGCTGGAGATGCTGGGTACCGCCCGCCGCATCACCATCAACAAGGACACCACCACCATCGTGGCCGAAGGCAACGAGGTGGCCGTGAAGGCCCGCTGCGAGCAGATCCGCAAGCAGATGGACGAAACCGACTCCTCCTATGACAAGGAGAAGCTGCAGGAGCGTCTGGCCAAGCTGAGCGGCGGTGTGGCCGTGGTCAAGGTGGGTGCCGCCACCGAGACCGAGATGAAGGACAAGAAGCTGCGTCTGGAAGATGCCATCAACGCCACCAAGGCGGCTGTGGAAGAGGGCATCGTTCCCGGCGGTGGCACCACCCTGGCCCATCTGGCCCCTGCCCTTGAGGAGTGGGCCAAGGCCAACCTGAGCGGCGAAGAGCTGATCGGCGCCACGATCGTGGCCTCGGCCCTCACCGCCCCGCTCAAGCGCATCGCCGAAAACGCCGGTGCCAACGGTGCCGTTGTGGCTGAGAACGTCAAGAACAAGCCCTTCAACGAGGGCTACAACGCCGCCACCGGCGAGTATGTCGACATGCTGGCTGCCGGCATCGTCGACCCCGCCAAGGTGACCCGCAGTGGCCTGCAGAATGCGGCCTCAATTGCCGGCATGGTGCTCACCACCGAGTGCATCGTGGCCGACATGCCCGAGAAGAAGGAAGCGGCTCCTGCCGGCGGCGGCATGGGCGGCGGCGACTTCGACTATTGATCGCTCAGGGGGGGTTGCAACACCCCTTCGTTCAGGCACAAGGGGGGCTCAGGCCCCCCTTTTTTGTTGGCACGATCTCAGAGTGGGGGAGCAATGGCGCTGAGGCGCAACAGCAGGTCGTTCCGATCGTTGTCGCCTCCTCCGCTGGTGTCATCAAAGGCGAAGTAGCCCGTGGCCATCGAGACGTGCTTGAGATCCCCGTCACCATTGGCTTTGGCGATCGAGAAATAGATCTGATCGGTTGTTGGTGCCCGGTGCACCAGAGACGCCACGCGCTGTCGGCCGCTGCGCCCAGGTGTCATTTGGCTGCCGGGTGTGATGTAGGCGGCGTAAATGTTGCTGCTGGCGAGCGTGACCTGCTGACTCACGCTCTTGGCGTACCCCGGAATGGTTGAACCCGTGATGCCATCAAGGCTGTTGGTCAGCGAACGCCGCAAGGCTTCAGCGGCATAGGTCGGCGCACCGGGCTTGAGCTCCGCAATGCCGTCGCCATTGGTATCGAAGGCCCCGGTGAGGTCGTCAACCCGAAACAGGCCATAGCTGCTGGCCAACGGACTCACCCGGGTGACATCCATGGTCAGGGTGAGTTGGTTGGACAACGCGCCGCTGCCAAACAGAAATGGATCGGCCACAAACAGCTCTCCTCGGCCGGCAGCCAGCACCACCTGACGGTTGAGTCCCCCTTCTGTGAAGCTGGCCAACGTGTCGAGTTGGCTGTCAACGGCAAAGCCAAGCGGGGAGACCTGCAGCTCACCTGTGGCGTTTTTGAGGGCCAGAGCAAAACGCTGGCCCACAGCCAGGTCTGTCATCGGCAGGCTGAGCAGATCTCCGCTTGATCGTTGCTCACTGGGCAAGACGGCAGCAGGATTGTCAAACGCGGCTTTGGCCTGCTCAGCGTTGAAGGCCAGTGGATCGTTGGGCTCGCTGGCTGTGCCCAGGGGCTGAAGTCGCTGCGACACCAGCGCGAGATACTGCGCATCGGTCGGCTTGACCAGACCCTGGCGGTTTCCCTGGGCATCCAGCAACGCGAGGTTGCCGTTGCTGTCATCAACCTTGTACCACCACAGACTGTCTCCGGCCTGCAGGGTGGCTGCCGGCAGCAGCACAGCAAGCGGGATCGATTCGCTTTCCCCTGCGTAGAACACGCCGTTGGCTTCCTGGTAGAAGCCTTGCGTCTCCGCATTGGGGTAGAGCTTAACGCTCAGCTCACCCTGGGCAATCGCTGCGTTCTGGGCATTGGTGAGTCTTGCCTGAAGCGACTGCTCTGGAATTGTGATGTTCTTGTTCCTTGGACTTAGATCAAACGTCAGATCGTTGACGCCTGGAGGGAAGGTCAGGGTTGTCGTGTCGCCAATTCCAAGCTGTTGACGCCATGCAGCGGGCGAGAGAAATTCCAGATCAACAGTCACGGTTGCGTTCTGATTGGCCTCAGATCGCTCCAGGTGGACGTTGTAGAAACCATAAACTTGTCGACCCTTGCGATTCTGGTAACTCGCCAGCTCCTGGGGGAGCATCGTCGAGCTGATGCTCAGGCCTGGCGGTGGCGCCGGTGGCGTGTCAGATCCTGGCTGGCGTTGCAGTAGCCAGCTGCCCTGGCCCAGGGTTGAAGCAATCAGAACCCCATCCACTGGGTCATAGTTGAGATCAGTTGTCCACAGATCCAAGGGTTGCTGAGCCGGTAGCCCAGACCAACTGTTGAGGCTGAAATCGCTCGGTGTGCCATCGGCGTTGAGACCGGCGCTCCAGATGCCGCCAAAACCACTGACGAACAGCTCGGCAGGGGTGCCGCTGCTTGCTGGCACAAAGACAAGGTCCTGAAGGACGCAATTGCTTGCCAGCCCGCCTGCCCCTGAGCTGGCGACCGTTTGCCAGCTTTTGCCCCCATCGGGGCTGAACAGGATGCGGGATGGCTGTTGCAATGATTGCGATACCCCTACTCCAGGGGTGGTGATCAGATCGATCGCCGAAACCGTCAGGTAGATCTGCTCAGGTCGATCAGGGTTGTGCGTGATCCCGGTGATGACTTGGCCGCTGTTCAGCAGGTCGGATGGGGTGAGATCCTTGAGGCCGTAGATGTCGGGATCCAGCCAGCCATTGTCGGCCTGCCCGGTGACGCGCCCATAGAGCTTGCTGGTTGATGTCTCAGGGGCGATGAAGCTTGCATACAGCACATCCCAGCTGTGCGGCTTCGCTTGGGGCACGGTTTGAACTGCCGTTGAGCCAACGCTGATGGCCGTGAACTGACGCTGACTATCGCGATTTGGATCGTCTGGGATCAGGGGCCTGAGCAGAATCTCGTCGCCATTGGCAAAGTTCCAGTGCGGAATAATGGCTTCGTACACATTACGAACGCCCGCCATGACGTAATCGCCGGCGCGGTAGGCGCTGGTTTCGACGGGTGGATAGAAGGGATAGCCGCCGTCGATCCAGTTGTAGTCGTAATCTTTAAAGCTAATGGGATTGCCGTACTGGTCAATGACGGTCAGGTTGGCGTATTGCGTCAATTTTCTGATGCCATTGGCATCAAATGTCGCCACGCTCAGCCCCTCGCCTTCATCGTATTGCTGGGAAGCAAAATAGGCGCGGCTCAGGCCATCGCTACCACTGATGCCGTCGTCAAAGCGGGCGATTGAGCCGTCTCCACTGTAAACATTCAGCCAGGTTGGACGCGACCTTGATGTGCCGATCGAGACTGAATTGTCTTGCATGGCGGCGATGCTCAGATCGCCGATGTGGCTCCAGTCGGCAGCATAAACCTCGGTGCTGCGCAATCCGTCGTTGAGGCTTACCCATGGGGCCTCCAGTTCAATACCTTTCTGGTAAATGCCGCCATCGTCTGACTCGAGGATGCGCAGGCCTGCGCGTGTCTGCAGAAAGGCGATGTCGCGTGAATCGGCGTGTGGACTGGTGTGATTGGGGGACGTGCTATGAACGCCCATGTAGTTGAGCGTGTGGCTGCCATCGTCTACGAATTGAACGGCGACAAGCCCTGAAACCCCCCCGAAATTGGGGAAGCGGTTGCCCCCGGCAAACACCCGTGTGGCATCGGTGGGATCGGCGGCAAACGAAAAGTTCGGATTGGCCTGATTGGTTCCGATCTGCTCGCCGACCGCTGCGCTCTGCCAGATGGGTGTGGTGGGGTCCTGGCTGAAGCTGCCGCGGTGAATGGCCTCAATCCTGGATCGGGAGACCCCGGGTTTGTCTTCAACCATTTTTGAGGTGCCCAGAAACACCACGTCGTGCTGGGTGCCTGGATCACTGCTGACCGCCAGGCGCAGGTTGTCGCTACCGCCGGCGAGCTTGTCGCTGCCCTTCAACAGCTGCCAGCGTGTCGGATCGGCCTGCAGCTCTGCGGTGGTGGCGGTGATCACGGCGGCTCCCGCGGCATTGCCGAAGGCCGCATAGGCGCGGCCCGAGGGGCCGACGTCGATGGCCCGCACGTCGGCTGGTAAGGCTGTGGCGCGCTGCAGGGTGCTGAGTTCGCCTGAGGCGCCCATCTGGCCCACATACAGGCCCTGGTTGGTGCCGACCAGCAGCAGATTTCCGGCCCATCGCAGGGCCTGCACCGGCTGGTCCCACAGGGCTGCCAGGCGCTCATCGGCAACCCTGAGCCAGCGCAGATCGCCGTTGCTGCTGCGTTCGGCCAGTTGCAGCGGGGCCTGGATATCGCCGCCTGCTCCAGTGAAGTTGCTGAAGACGCCGCGACCCACCGCCAGCCAGCGCTGATCAGGCGAGACGGCCAGATCGGTGATCGATTGAGCTCCGCTGTAGGCCGGTGGCTCGCTGAGCCAGCGCCAGCTGCCCCAGCTGTCACTGGCGCTGTCGTAAGGCCGGCCCCAGACCCCCCCGTTCACCGAGGCGGCATAGAGCCAGGCATCCTGCCCTGGCCCGCCCTGGGCCACAGCCAGGCCGTGCATGGCCCCGGCTGCCTGGCCGCTGCCCTGAGGGCTCGCGTAGTTCAGGGAGCCATAGAACGGGTTCTGGATCGGCGCCGGACCGATCGGTTGCCAGATCGTCGGGTTGGCGTTGCTCATGGCGGTGGCGGCCGAACGGACGATTCAGGCCAGCCAGGGCACCTGCTCAGGGCGCCTTTGTCTACCGTCTTCATCTGTACTGTGGTGCGCCCCCTCTGGGACGTCAATCAAACAGATGGGTTGGTGCTCAGCCTTTGCCAGGCTTGAACACCAGTGCCACGCCGTTGTTGCAGTAGCGCTTGCCGGTGGGCCGGGGGCCATCGCCGAAGACATGGCCCTGGTGGCCGCCGCAGCGTTTGCAGTGGTATTCAGTGCGGGGCACGATCAACTTGAAGTCGATCGTGGTGCCCAGGGCACCGCTCAGGGGCTGCCAGAAGCTGGGCCAGCCGGTGCCGCTGTCGTATTTGGCCTTGCTGCTGAACATCGGCAGATCGCAACCGGCGCAGTGGTAGATGCCGGCACGCTTCTCGCTGTTGAGCGGACTGCTGAACGGCCGTTCGGTTCCTTCACGGCGCAGCACCTGATAGGCCGCAGGGCTCAGCTTCGCCTTCCACTGGGCATCGCTGAGGTTCCAGGCCGGATCACCCGCCTTGGCGGCAGCCTGGGCCTCACCGGGGAGTCCCAGCAGGCCCGCCACCGTTGCAGCCAGGCCCGAGAGCAGCGGGCGTCGTTGCAGATTCATGTGCCCTGGCTCACTGAAGCCAGCCCGCACTCAGCACCACAGCCAGGGCCAGAAAAATAGCCAGCAGGGTCCAGCTGATCCGGTTGAGGGTCTGCTCAGCGCTGCGGGCACTGCTGAACATCGATCCGCCACTGGCAGCCAGGCCGCCCATGCCGTCACCCTTGGGGCTGTGCAGCAACACCGAGATGATCAGCAGCACGCCACTGCCGATCCAGATCCACGACACCACTGAACTGATCATCTGCCCACCTTAGATGCCGAGCGTCTGGGGGATGCGGCTGGGTTCTGCCGGGCTGCCGGCCGGGCTGATCAGGCTGCAGCCACTCATCAACGCAGGCTTCTCAAGCCCCAGGATCTCGAGCAGGGTGGGGGCCACATCGGCCAGGCCGCCACCCTCGCGCAGCTGCACCGCGGTGCCGTGTCCAGGGAGTTTGCGTTGTTCTCCTTCCACCAGGATCACGGGTACGGGGTTGGTGGTGTGGGCTGTCCAGGCGCGGCCGTCGGGCCCCTCCATGACCTCGGCATTGCCGTGGTCGGCGGTGATGAGCAGGGTGCCGCCCATGCGGTTGGTGGCCTCCATCAAGCGGCCCACGCAGCGGTCGACCATGGCGATGGCCTCTTTGGTGGCGTCCATCTGACCGGTGTGGCCGACCATGTCGGGATTGGCATAGTTGATGACCACCAGGGCATAGATGCCCTTGTTGATGGCGGCGATGCAGTTGTCGGTGAGTTGTTCGGCCGACATGGCGGGCGCCTGGTCATAGGTGCTCACCCTGGGGGAGGGCACCAGGTGGCGATCTTCGCCGGGGAAGGCCTGCTCGATGCCCCCGTTCATGAAATAGGTCACATGGGGATATTTCTCGGTTTCTGCAGTCCTGAACTGCCGCAGGCCCGCCTCGGAGACCACCTGACCGAGCAGCCCATCGAGTGATTCGGGCGGAAAGGCCACCGCCACCGGCAGCCCTTTCTCGTACTGGGTGAAGGTGACGACCTCCAGGGGGCTGATGCGCTCACGCGCAAAGGGGTCGAAGTCTTCGAGCACCAGGGCCCGGATCAGCTGGCGAACCCGGTCGGGTCTGAAGTTGAAGCAGACCACGCCATCACTGGGCTGCACCAATCCTGCGGCCAGCCGCACCGGCTCCAGAAACTCATCGGTGATCCCCTCGGCATACGACTGCTGCAGAATGGCGGCGGGGGTGGCGTCGCTGATCGTTCCGGGTTCGCAGAGCAGCCGGTAGGCCTTTTCGGTGCGCTCCCAGCGGTTGTCGCGGTCCATCGCCCAGTAGCGCCCGCAGAGCGTGGTGATCTGACCGACGCCGGCGGCCATGATCTGGGCTTCGACGGCCTCGATGAAGGCAAGGGCGCTGCTGGGGGCGGTGTCGCGTCCGTCGGTGATGACATGCACACACACCGACTCCAGCCCGCGCGCGGCAGCCCAGTGCAACAGACCGCCCAGATGGTCGATGTGGCTGTGGACGCCGCCGTCTGAGCACAGGCCGATCAGGTGCAGGCTGCCACCTGAAGCGAGCAGGCTGTCGGCCAGGGCGTTAAGGGACGGATTGGCGGCGAGCGAACCGTCCTTGACCGCCTGACCGATGCGCACCAGCTCCTGGCGGATGATGCGCCCCGAACCGATGGTCAGATGGCCGACCTCTGAGTTCCCCATCTGGTCGTCGGGCAGGCCCACGGCTCCGCCACTCGCCTCGATCAGGGTGTGGGGGTAGGCATGCCAGAGGGCATCCATCACCGGTGTCTCGGCCGCCCGAATGGCGTTGTGGGCGTCGGCGGGGGAGTAGCCCCAGCCATCAAGAATCGCCAGCACCACAGGGGCCACGGCCGGCGCCTGACGAAATGTGGTGGCCGCGCTGCCGCTGGCAGGGTGGCCGGTTGCCGGTGGGTGGTTGGGGGATGGAGCTGCAGTCACCCGATCTGTCTCACCCGCGCATCGAATCTGGAATCGATCAAGGATCCGACGCCTGGCGCCATCACCATCACTGCCAACCTACCCCCTGCCCTCCTGGCGCTTCTCTGGCGGCCCTGCCGCGTCAGGCTTTGGTTACATCGGTGGCAGTGCCAGGGGCTGTCGATCGGGGGCTGTCGATCGGGGTCTTCGCGGTGTTGAGGGCTTCACTGCCTAGGGTTGGCGACGAAGCAGCCAACAACCGGGGCGATGCAGCCAACTCCGCCGGATGCCGATCCCGGTGTGCGCCGTCAGCTGCTCGCAGCAGATGAGCTGGGCCGCACGATCGACCGTCTGGCTTCGCAGGTGCTCGAAGACCTGGCCGACAGTCGGCAACTGGTGTTGCTGGGCATCCCGACCCGTGGAGTGGCTCTGGCCCAGGTTCTGGCCGAACGGTTGCAACTCCGATGCGGTCATCCGGTCGACTGCGGCAGTCTCGATCCCACCTTTCATCGTGATGATCTCGAACGGGTGGGCACGCGGCTCGTGCAGCCCACCGAGCTGCCTGTGAGCCTCGAGGGCCGTCACGTGGTGCTGGTTGATGATGTGATCTTCACAGGCCGAACCGTGCGTGCGGCACTCGAGGCGCTGCAGGCCTGGGGCCGTCCGCGCCGGGTGGCGCTGTTGGTGATGGTTGATCGCGGGCATCGCGAGTTGCCGATTCAGCCCGATTTCTGCGGGCGGGTGGTCCCCACCAGCCGGCAGGAGCTGATCCAGCTCTGCCTCCAGGGCATCGACGGCGACGAGGGCGTCTACCTGCTCAAAGGTCGCCAACCCGGGTTTGGGGAGCTGAGCCCCAACCGCTGAGCGCGGCCAGCGCAACAGATCAGTGGAATGCTTGGGCTCAGGATCTCAGCTGAGCGGCGTCAGCTCATCGGACCGCAGGTGAACACGGCATTTGCCGAAGGCGACCACCACCGGCAGGGTCGGGCTGATGGAACGGCCTTTCCAGTCGTTGAGCACGTTGATCACCTCACCTTCCTGACCGATCAGATCAAAGGCTTCGCCGCGGTGCTGGGGGTGATGAAACACCACCACGTTGCTGCTGACTTTGACCCTGTCGCCCTGCTGCATGACCCTGCGGCATGTGCTGCGCCGCAATCTTGTCATGGTGTCAGCGCCGGCAGGCGGTTTCGGGGCCAGCCTCGACGATCTGGCCGCCCAGGGCCTTGCACGCCTGCTGAAAGGCGGTCCATTCGTCGATGCCCTGGTCGATGCGTCTTCGGACCTGGGCGTCGAGCTGCTCAGGGGAGACCGTGTGGGGCAGGGAGCCGTGACTGTCGTGATCACGGTGATCCTTGCTCAGGCGGTTGACGCCCTGTTCGACGTTGCGGCGCAGGCTCAGGCTCTGCTGCTTCCACCAGGGATGGTCGATCCGATTGAGGGCATCGATCGCTTCCCACCAGCGCTTCTGCTCGGCCAGCTTGCGGGCACGCTCCTGTTGGTAGCGGTTGCTGTTCCAGACCTCGCGCAGGTTGTCGCCGAGGCTGTTGCCACCCTGTTTGTGGTTTTCACCGATCGGCTCCAGCAGGGCCAGGGCGCCGTTGAGATCGCCCTGATGAAAGCGACGCAGCGCCCGCTGCTGCAGTTCGTCTTCCCAGCTCTGCAGCAGCAGCCGGTCGTTGATCGACGCCGCCCTGGAGTTGATCAGCTGCAGTTGCAGTTGCAGGGCGCGCTCCCACTGCTGTGCCTGCCACAGCTGCCGGGCCTTGAGACGGCGGCAGCGGGCCTGTTCGCCAGGATCTTCACCCCCCAGCCAGCGCAATGCAGCCAGTTGTTCGCTGAAACGCAAGCAGGCGTCAACATCACCAGCCCTGGCGGCCTGGCGCAACCGGTCGGGCAGTTGCCGCTCCCACAGGTAGGTGGCCGTCACCCCGCAGACGACCAGACCCAGGGTCAGACCGAGCCAGAAGCGGGGCAGCCTGTGCCGGCGCAGGGCCAAGGCGTAAGCATCAGTGATGGGTCAGTTTTATCGCAGCGATGCCTCGCTGCGTCCGCTGGTCAGCGCAGCGGACCCAGCTGCTCATGCCTGGGTGGGTTGCCCGGTTGCTGCAGGTCATGCACCTCCAGCTGCAGTTGGCAGGCCTCGTCGATGCGGAACAGCAGCCGCAAGCGATCCATGCCCACTCGGCCGGGCGGATCCAGCACGATCGGGGCTGGCTGCCTCGTCCAGGGAATCACGGCAGCGGCCCCGGCGGCGCGCTGCAGCAGGCGGGGCATGCCGGCGTCGAACACCACCTCGGCGCGCAGCTCCTCGCTGGGTTCGCCAAGCACCACGTCCAGTGCCGTCTGGCCGTCGCGGCTGCAGCACAGCAGCAGCTCCAGGGGCTGCTCGGTCGGCCAGCTCTGTCCGGGCACAAACAGGGGGTGCCACTGGTGGGTGCCGCTGCGGCGGTCCCAGCAACGCAGTGCGACGCCCCGGCTCAGCACGTCGCGCACGCGCACCCCGGGAGTGAGGGCCAGGGCGCCGAGGGCAACGGCCTCCACGGGCCGCCGATTGTGGATGGTGAGACCGGCGAAGCGGTGCTGCAGCCACTGCTGGACCGGGGCCAGCCTGCTGCTACCCCCCACCGCCAGCACGGCTGTGATCTGCTCGGTCTCCAGCCCGCTCTGGCGCCCCTGGCTCAATACCGCCTCGAGCAGGGCGTCGAGCTGGGCGATCAGGCCCTGGCGTTCCAGCAGCTCGGCGAGATCCGTCGCAGAGAGCTGCAACGCGAGGCTGTCGCCAGTGCCGGTGCTCCAGACGCTGCGCGCCGGTTCAACCGTGCTGAGCTGGCACTTGAGCTGCTCGGCCTGGGCCAGCAGCGAGCCGCACAGGGGGCGCCCCGGCGCCACGACGCCGGCGATCCAGCGGTCGATGTCGCGGCCCCCCACCGCCAGACCTGCCTTGCCCAGAACCCGGGCACAGCGCAGTTGCTGACGGCTGGCTTCGAGGTTGCGGCCCCCCAGGCGCAGCAGCTGGGCGATCGGGCTGGATCGGCCTTCGCCACCCTGCAGCTGCACCAGCGAGAGATCACAGGTGCCGCCGCCCAGGTCGACCACCAGCACGATGCTGCCTGGCGCCAGTCCGCAGCCGATGGCCGCGGCGGTCGGCTCGTCCACCAGGGCGACCTCGGCCACCGCCAGGTCGTCGGCCAGGCCCTGCAGCCAGCGGCGATAGCCCTGGTAGGTGTCGATCGGTGCAGTCAGCACCAGCCGTTCGGGTGCCAGCTCGGGCGGCAGGGCTGCCCAGAGTCGTCGCAGCAGCAGCGTTCCGGCCTGCTCGGGGGTGAGCGGCAGCTGCCGTGGGGAGGCCTGGCTGGGGCCGCCGGTCGTCGTGCCCCGGCCGATCAGGCGTTTGAAGTCGCGCTGCAGGCAGGGGCTGTCCTGGTGTGCCAGATCGGCGTCCAGGACCTGGCGTCCCAGCAGCGGCCTGCTGCTCTCGGCTGAGGTCAGCCACAGCAGCGAGGGAACCACGGTCGGCGCCTCGAGGCTGTAAGGCGGCAAGGCCAACAGCCGGGCTTCACCATCGGGCGGCTGATACGCCACCACGGTGGTGCTGCTGCCCAGGTCGATCGCCACGGTGCCGGCCATGGGTGCCCTTCTAGCGGGCCGCTGCCTGGCCTGGCCTGGCCTATGGTTGAAGCAGAAGCGACAGGTTATGTACAGCGGTCTCCAGATCAATGCCAAGGACCTGGCCCAGCGGGGCGAAAGCCTGATCCGGCACTCGAGCAACCGCTATCTCACCACCGTGCGCATTGCCTATCGGGCCAAGCAGCGCCGTTTCGATGATTTTGACGGGTTGCTCGACGACTCCATGATCAAGCCCGTGCAGCGGGCCATCGTCGAGCTCAGCGACGAACAGGACCAGCCTGACCTGCTGCCTGTCTGAGGTGGACATCCGCTCTGGTGAGGGCTGGCGGCTGCGGGTGGACCCCCAGCGCCAGCCCTTTTCTGTGCTGATCGGTGGCCGCGACTGGGCTGCCGAACTGACCGCCCCCGAAGCTGGGCGGTTGCGTGCGGCTGTGGCGGTCCTGGTGCGTCAGCTGGCGGCCACGGCCCCGCTGCTGATGCCTGATGAGACGTTGGAGCTGGAGCACGCCAGCGAAGGCTTGTGGATGCAGCTCAGCGGCACGCCGGAGCAATGGGCCCTGCGGTTTCTGATCGATGACACGGCGTGCGGCGCAGAGCGCTCACGCGGTCTCGAAGGGGCCTGGGATTGCGCGGCCAGCCCGGCGTTGGCGGCGGCGCTCGAGGCGGTTCAGCTGCCCGATGGCCATGACCAATCCCGCATGAGACGGGACGTCGCCCTTGCGCTTGATCAGCACTGCTGATCAATGCATCGGTGCGTCGCATCCCCCAGCGATGCCCAGGTTTTTCCTGGGGTTTTCCACAGGCCATGGCGGCGCATCGACCGCGGCGCCCCAAGCTGGGGAGAACCGTGCCCCGACCGAAGGCGCTCTTGACAACGGCGACACCGCAGCTATGGAAGCGCCGGGGGTGGTGCCATAGCTGCCAGAGCAGCTGCTGGGGGCATGGGTCTCAGGCTGGGAATGCGCTGTGCGTGCCTGGCCAGCGCTTGGTTGACGCGGCGCGGCAGATGTGGGGAACTGTTGGCTGATTGATGAGCACAGGGAGTGCATGACCTGGAACGACGCAACGGGGACAAGTGCCGGCGACAGCGTCGGAATGACTGCGTCTGTTGAGCAGGAGGAGGCCGGGGCTGAGCCCGGGGCGAGCGGCGGCATTGTCAGCCTCCGCGCCGATGTTTCGGCAGGCCTGCTGGCGTCGATGCAGGCGTTCATCGAGCGCCATCCCAACTGGGATCAGTACCGCCTGGTTCAGGCGGCCCTGGCCGGTTTTCTGGTTCAGAACGGTTCGAGCAGCAGGGATGTGACCCGTTGCTATCTGGCCAATCTGTTTCCGGGGCAGCGCAGCTTCAGCCCGGTCACGGCGGCTCCGCGGCAGCAGCAGCCATAGGCAGGGCGAACAGCTGCCGGTAGGCCGCGGTCAGGGTGCACAGTGCCAGGGGCAGTGCGGCCGCCAGGGCCACCAGCAGCAGGAATCCCGCCAGCAGGATCAGGGCCACCACCACCAGCAGGCCCAGGGCCTGCAGCCAGTGGGGGTCGGTGACCCGCCTGCCGCTGCGAAACGCTGCCAGGCCTGATTGCCGGCCCACCACCACGATCGGCAGCAGCAGCACCTGGTCCACCAGCAGGTACACCACCACCACCCTGGCGGCCCAGAGGGGCAGCGACGTCAGCCTTGGCAGCACCAGGGTCAGCAGCCAGGAACTGATCTCGCCGCTCTGGACCACCAGGGCCAGCACCAGCAGCAGCACCAGGCCACTCCAGGCGAGCCGTGCCATGGCCCGTGCATCGGGTCGCAGCAGGTTTCCCAGTTGGGCCTGCCCACCCTCGAGAGACTGCTCGGCCCCCTGGATCAACCCTGCCAGCAGCCACAGGCCCGTGATCAGGTAAACGATCAGGGCCCCCACAGACTGGACGAGCGGGAGTCCTGAACTCTGCGGCCATCCCTGGCTCAACAGGCCCCCGCTCTGGCGGTACACCAGCCAGCTGAGCAGGTTCGCCCCACCCAGCACAAGCGTGAAGCCGATCAGCGCCGCAGCACTGCGTTTGAATCCCCGCCAACCGTCTTCGAGGGCCTGACGGATGGCGATCGGTTCACTGGCGATCGGGCGAAGTGTCGGCATGGCGACCAGAGCGCTGGCTACAGGCCAGTTCAATCCAGAAGGGGGCCCAGCAGCTGCAGCAACCGTGCCGCGCTGGCCTCGGGCACCGGCAGGATCGACAGTCGGTTGCCGCGACGCACCACGCCCAGCTCGTCTTCGCTGAACTGGCTGCGCAGCACCTCGAGGCTGAGAAGTTCCTGAAAGCGACCCAGGTAGCGCAGCCGGGCGCAATCCCAGCGGGGGCGTTCAGGGGAAGAGGCAGGATCGTGATACTTCGAGGCCGGGTCAAACTGGCTGGGGTCCACCAGGCCCGTTTCCGTGACCTCCATCAGTCCCACGATGCCGGGGGGATTGGTGTTGGAGTGGTAGAAGAAAGCACGATCGCCCAGCGACATGCTGCGCATGAAATTGCGGGCCTGATAATTGCGAATTCCATCCCACAGGGTGGAGCCTTCGCGGGCGAGATCGTCGATGCCGTAGGCCTCCGGCTCGCTTTTCATCAGCCAGTGGGCCATCGATGCAGACCGGTGCAGGATCAGCATCGATGCTAAGGGCGGTATCGGAGTTGACTGCGCCGCATTGACGCCATCGGCACTCCCCGCACAATTGAACTGTTCTTTTCGCGTTCCTTGAGGCCATCCCTGATGCAGTACGGCTCCATCATTCAGAACGGCGCCAGGGGCTTTTCCCGCAACGCCGTGGTGCTGATCGGCTTCTCGATCGTGTACGCCATCGTGTTGGGCGTGCTGGTCTGGGCGGGCGCAGCCCTCAACCTCAGGATTGAAGATTCGACCAATGCCCAGTGGGGCGCCCTGCTGGCCTACGGCCTGGTGCTGCTGTTGCAGGTGGTGGTGCACCTGGTGGGCAACCTGGCGCTGATCAATGGTGGTCTGATGGCCGCCAAGGGCCAGACGTTCCGCTTTGGCCAGCTCTTTTCTGAAACCCGGCAGCTGTTCAACCTGCTCGGACTCCATGTGTTTGCCGCCACGGCGATTCTGCTGGGGCTGCTGGTCTTCGGCATCCCCGGCATCTACCTCTCGGTCGGTTACTGGTTTGCAGCCTTTGTGCTGGTCGACCGCAAGGTCGCCTTTCTCGATGCCATGTCGGGCGCCAGGCGCATGGTGACACCCCACTGGTTTGATGTGGCGGTGCTGCTGCTGGTGATCGGTGTGATCAGTGCCGTCGGTCTGCTGGCGTTCGGCGTGGGACTGTTTGCAACGGTGCCCCTGGCGGTCTGCATCGGTGCCTCGGCCTACCAGCAGCTGAGCCAGGGCAGCTGAGCCAGGGCAGCTCAGCACGGCAGCTCAGCTCAGCAGGGCATCGAGCGGCTGCTGGGTTCGTCAGAGCGCCGCGACCAGGGCCCGGAAATGGTCTCCCCGGGCCTCAAAATCGCTGTACTGATCAAAGCTGGCGCAGGCCGGTGACAGGAGGACCGCCGGGCAGTTCAGTTGTCCGGCCAGTTCTGCGGCCACCGGCACGGCGGCGTCCAGGCCTTCGGCGAGGGTCACCACGCCGTCAAAGCCGGTTTGTTGGAGCAGCGAGGCAAACAGTTCCCTGGCTGCGCCATAGAGCACCACAGCCCTGGCCTGGCGAGCCAGGGCCATGGCCCAGGTGCTGCCGTCTCCCTGTTTGGCCTCTCCGCCGGCCAGCACCACCAGAGGCCCCTTCAAGGCATCGAGCGCCACCTCGGCGGCGGCGTAGTTGGTGGCCTTGCTGTCGTTGAAATAGGTGACGCCGCGATGCTGTCGCAGGCGTTCGAGCCGATGGGGCACCCCGGGGAAGCTGGCCAGGGCACGCTCCATCTCAGCTCCGCTGAGCCCCGCACCGAGGCCTGCCGCCACCGCCATCAGCATGTTCTGGCGGTTGTGCACCCCCGGCATGGCCAGGCAATCGGCCGCCATCAGGTCGATGGTCTTGCCATTGCGGTGTCGCTGGCGGAGGCGGCCTGATTCGATCCAGAGGCTCGCCTGGATGCCTGCCGGCAGATCCCGGCCATCGCCAGCTGTGACCCAGAAGGCGTCGTTCCAACGGGTCTGATGGGACCGCAGGTCGGGATCATCGCCATTGAGGATGCGCAGCGTGCTGCGCTCGAGCAGGCCCCGCTTGATCTGGCGGTAGGCCGAAAGCGTGCCGTGGCGTTCGAGGTGATCGGGAGTCAGGGTGGTCCAGATCCCGATCCTGGGGCTGATTTCAGCGGCCGATTCGATCTGGTAGCTGCTGATTTCCATCACCAGCCAATCGGGGGGCTGACTGCCGGTGTTGCAGCGCTGTAGCACCAGTTCGGCGGCCGAGTGGCCCACGTTGCCGCCCATCGGCGCATCGCGGCCGCTCTGGTTGAGCAGATGGCTCACCAGATGGGTCACGGTGGTCTTGCCATTGGTGCCGGTGATGCCGATCCAGGGAACGTCGCCACTGGCCCGCCAGGCGGGAACCAGTTCGCCGTGCACGGCGATCCCCTCAAATCGAAGCCACAGCAGCAGGGGGTGATCCCAGCGCATGCCGGGGCTCACCACCACGGCAGCCGGGCGACGCGTCTGCAGCAGCGGCAGCCCGGGCTCCAGACGGCAGCCCAGCTGAACCGCAATGCCCTGGGTCTGCAGCCGCTCGGCCCGCTGCTGATGGGCGTCGCTGTGGTTCTCGTCGAGAACCAGCACCTCATGTCCCTGGGCGTGCAGCAGCAGGGCGGCGCCGATGCCCGAGCGTCCCAGACCGATCACAACATGCAGATCGGCTGTGCTGGAAGGCATCTGTTAGGTCGAGTGGGCGATACTGGAATCGAACCAGTGACTCCTACCGTGTCAAGGTAGTGCTCTACCTCTGAGCTAATCGCCCGGAAGGATTGCGCTCCGTCGAGGCATCCGGACAGGCGCAACCTAGCAGCCCGCTCATCGTCGGATCAGCTCGATCCGCCAGCGGTTCTTCTTGGTCAGTTCGGCGGTTTCGATCATCAGCTCGCCCTTTCCCTGGAGCTGCACCCGGTCACCGCTGGTGATCTCCTTGCTGGGGCTGCTCACCGGTTGCCAATTGATCCGCACCGCTCCGCTGCGGATCAGCTCGGCCATGCGGCTGCGGGAGACGCCGAAGCCGGCCGAGCCCACCGCATCCAGCCGCAGCGAGGCCTCGACCGTGCTGAGCCGGCGCGGTTTGCGGGGGGCAGGGGGCTGCAGGCTCTCGAGCGGGCGCAGCTGCAGCTGCACCGGCACGCTGCGGACCAGCAGCTCACGGCCCTCGAGACCGATGCAGCTGGCGCTCAGCACCACGGCCTGGGCACCGCGGTCGCTGCGCAGCCACAGGTCGCCGAGGGAGTCCCGTGGAACCTGGGCCTCGAGCAGGGTCTGGGCAAAGTCAGCGGGTTCGGCCGGATCAAACAGAAAGTTGCCCTGCAGCTCGAGGCCTGCCAGTCCCTGCCCCTGCAGCACGTCCCAGTTGAGCGCCAGATCGGAGCGGCTCAGCAGCAGTCGACGGCGCTCGGCGGCCTCGAACCCTCCCCAGCTGGCCACCTGCAGATCGCTGAGTCCTGCGAGCGTGCTCAGCGCCTGCTCCTGCTCGGCCCCGTCGAGAAAGCCGCTCCATTGCGGCTCCCAGCTCAGCAGGGCCCGCTCGGCAAGCGCTGTGAGGGCAGGCAGCATCAGCTGTCTCCCAGTCGCACCACCGCCAGCGCTCTGGCCTGTTGCAGCGCGGCCCAGGGCATGTCGGCACCGGCGGCCGTCTCGGCGAAGAGCAGCCAGTTGCCCTCCTCAAACCGGTTGCGCAGTCCGCGGATGCGGTCGTCCTCGCTCGAGCTGACGCTGGCGGCTGCGGCAAAGCTGCCCATCCAGCCCGAGATCATGCCGGCGACACCGCCCAGCAGGTGCTGACTCCAGGCCCCGGCGAAGGCAAAGGTGTCCAGGTCGGTGATGTAAGTGAACGTGAGGCCTGCCAGAAATCCGAACGGCACCAGCCAGGTCGCCATGCGCCGTTGGCGCAGTTGACGCTTGGCGGCCGGGTTGAGGTCGGTCACCGCGTTGAGCGGTGTGGCGTCCTTGCCGATGCACACCAGCCGGCTCAGGGGCGGCCGCTGGGCGGCCAGGGTCTGGCGCAGCGCCTCCAGCTGGTCGCGTTGTCTGAACACCACCACGACCCGCGTCGACACAGTTGATCCCCGATGAGCTGGCCTGATTCTCGCCGCTCACTACACTGCACCCCCGGCTTACCCACCGCAGCGCCGGGCATGACAAAGGTTCTCGTCTCCGACCCCATCGACCAGGCGGGGATTGACATCCTCTCCCAGGTCGCCCAGGTGGATGTGCGCACCGGGCTACCCGCCGATCAGCTGGCTCAGATCATCGGCGAGTACGACGGTCTGATGATCCGCTCGGGCACCCAGGTGACCGCCGAGATCATCGCGGCCGCCGACAAACTGCGCATCATCGGCCGTGCCGGCGTCGGCGTCGACAACGTCGATGTGCCAGCCGCCACCAAGCGCGGCGTGCTGGTGGTCAATTCGCCCGAGGGCAACACCATCGCGGCAGCCGAGCATGCCCTGGCGCTGATGCTGTCGCTGTCGCGCCACGTGCCCCATGCCCACGCCAGCACCATGGCGGGCGGCTGGGACCGCAAGACCTACGTCGGCAATGAGCTCTACAAGAAGAAGCTGGGCGTGGTGGGCCTGGGCAAGATCGGCTCCCACGTGGCCCGGGTGGCGCGTGCCATGGGCATGGAGGTGCTGGCCTATGACCCGTTCGTGTCGGCGGAGCGCGCCCAGCAGATGCAGGTGCGGCTCTCGCCCCTCAAGGACCTGTTTGCGGAGGCCGATTACATCAGCCTGCACCTGCCCCGCACGCCTGAGACCGAGAACCTGGTCAACGCCGATCTGCTGCGCACCATGAAACCCACGGCGCGGCTCGTCAACTGTGCCCGCGGCGGCATCGTCGATGAGGCGGCCCTGGCCGAAGCTGTCACCGCCGGCACGATCGCCGGTGCGGCCCTCGACGTGTACGCCAAGGAGCCCCTGGCGGCCGACTCCCCGCTGCGCAGCGTCTGTGAGCGGCTGATCCTCACCCCCCACCTGGGCGCCTCCACCGAAGAGGCCCAGGAGAACGTGGCCATCGATGTGGCCGAGCAGATCCGTGACGTGCTGCTGGGGCTGCCTGCCCGCAGTGCCGTCAACATTCCGGGGCTCAGCTCCGAAGTGATGGAGCAGCTCAAGCCCCATCTGCAGCTGGCCGAGACCCTGGGCCAGCTGGTGAGCCAGCTGGGCGGCGGTGCGGTCAGCGAGCTGGAGGTGCGGCTGCAGGGTGATTTTGCCGAGCATCCGGCCCAGCCCCTGGTGGTAGCTGCCCTCAAGGGCCTTCTGTCCACGGCCCTGGGCGACAGCATCAATTACGTGAACGCCAGCCTTGAGGCCAAGGAGCGGGGGATCCATGTGCTCGAGGTCAAGGACGAATCGAGCCGTGACTTTGCCGGCGGCTCGCTGCAGCTGACCTGCCGCAACAGCGAGGGCAGCCACAGCGTGACCGGCGCGGTGTTCGCCGACGGCGAGCTGCGGGTGGTGACCATTGATGAGTTTCCGGTGAACGTGGCCCCCAGCCGCCACATGCTGTTCACCCGCCACCGCGACATGCCAGGCATCATCGGCCAGCTGGGATCCCTGCTGGGCGAGCACAACGTCAACATCGCCTCGATGCAGGTGGGCCGGCGCATCGTCCGCGGTGATGCGGTGATGGTGCTCAGCATCGATGACCCGATCCCTGCCGATCTGCTGGCCTCGGTCCATGCGATCAGCGGCATCCAGCAGGCCCACCCGGTGACCCTCTGATGGGGGCTACGGGCTGGTGGCGGCTTGACATGGCCGCCCCGGCGGAGCTCGAGGAATCCCTTGTGTGGAAACTGCCCGAGCTGGGGATTCACCGGGTCGCTGTGCAGCACCGACCCGAATCCCCCGCCGAAAGGCAGCTGATCGCCTGGCTGCCGGCCAGTGACTGGTCCGATGCTGAGCGTGCACGGCTGCAAGAGGCTCTCGAGCCCCTGGCCGCCACCTTCGGACTGCCGCTGCCTGCGCTCAGCTGGCAGGCCCAGCCCGATGAGGACTGGAGCCTCAGCTGGAAGCAGCACTGGCAGCCCGATCCGGTTGGTCAGCACCTGCTGATCCTGCCTGCCTGGCTCGACTGTCCAGCCGAGCACGGCGTCCGCCTGCAGATCCGCATGGACCCCGGCAGCGCCTTCGGCACGGGCAGCCATCCCACAACGCGGCTGTGCCTTGAGGCGCTGGAGCGTCTTGCGGCCCTCCGGGGCGGCACCCTGGCGGGGTTGCGGGTGGCCGATCTCGGCTGCGGCAGCGGCGTGCTGGGGCTGGCTGCCCTGCGGCTGGGGGCGGCTTCGGTGGTCGCGGCCGACACCGACTCGCTGGCGGTCACGGCCACCCACGACAACGCTGCCCTCAACGGCCTCGCCTCTCAGCTGCAGGTGGTGCGGGGCTCGGCCGGTGAGCTGGCCGAGCTGTTGGCCGCCCGCCCCGCCGACCTGCTGTTATGCAACATTCTGGCGCCGGTGATCGAGGCCCTCAGCCCGGCGTTCAAGGCGCTCCTGGCCCCCGATGGTGTGGGATTGCTGAGCGGTCTGCTGGTGGATCAGGCGCCGCGATTGCGGCAGGTGCTCGCCGATGAAGGCTGGCAGGCGGATCTGGCCGCTGAGAAGGCGCCCTGGGCCCTGCTGGAGTTACATAAGGCACGCTGATCGGTGATCAGTGTTTGATTGGCCTTCTCGCCGTTCATCGCCAAAACCAGCGGGAAACGCCTGTGGCGGATGTATGAATGGCGGGTCCTACAGGCCCGGCTTCCGGGTGCCTGTGAGCCCCAATCCTTCTTCATGGCTTCCTACAAGGTCACCCTCATCAACGAGAGCGAAGGCCTCAACAAGACCATCGAGGTTCCTGACGATCAGTACATCCTCGATGCTGCCGAAGAGCAGGGCATCGACCTTCCCTACTCCTGCCGTGCAGGCGCCTGCTCGACCTGCGCTGGCAAGCTGACCGCCGGTACCGTTGACCAGAGCGACCAGAGCTTCCTCGATGATGACCAGATCGAGGCTGGCTTCGTGCTGACCTGCGTCGCCTATCCCACCAGCGACTGCACCATCAAGACCCACGCCGAAGAAGAGCTCTACTGAGCTTGTCTGACGGTTTCCTGTTCACCTTGTCACCGGCCGCTCCCATGGCCTTGTGACGCCCATCGTCCTCTGCCACCCTTCGGGGTGGCTTTTTTATGGCCCCTCTGGCTTCTGCAACGGTTCATGGGCTGCTGGCGCACGGCAGCGAGCACACCAGCCCCGGTGGGCAGTACACCTTTCGGGTGCTGGGTCCCTGCTGTCGCCTGTTTGACCGTGAGGAGCTGCCCTGGCCCTGCTGCCGCCTGGCCTGGCGTAGCAAAGAGCCGAGCTGGCGCCGGATCGGTCGCCGCTTTGTGGCCGATCTGGCGGCGCGGCGTTGTCCGTCCTACGCGGTTGAGTTGCTGCAGCCGGGAACCCGGGCGACCCGGACTGTGATCACTCTGTTCCCCCAGCGGCTCTCTGCCGACTTGCAGGAGTGGTGGTACAGCAAGCAGCAGGCTTCGATGGATCCGGCGAACCGGCTGCCGAGCCCCTCAGCCCCTGAGCCACGCCATCTCTGAGCCACGCCATCTCTGCGGCCAGGCGGCAGCCCAGCAGCAAAAAGCCCACCGCCGACGGCGGTGGGCTATGGGGAAGGCTGCGAGCAGAGCTCAGAAGTAGATCTTGCCGCCGCCCCACTGGATGCCCTGCACCTTGGGGGCCACCAGGATGTAGCCGGCCATCAGGCGCAGGTCGTCGTCATCGAGATCGCGCATCTTGACGAACACGTCACTGCTGCGCAGGCTCGGATGCACGTCGGCGATGCTGTACTCGCCGTCATACGAGGTCGGGTCCTTCATGTAGTCGACCAGGGCCGCGACGTTGTCGCGCGACGGGGTGGCAAGGGCCAGGGTCTCGGGGTCGAGGCCCACGTTCTGGTTGGTCTTGGTGATGCCACCGGCGTGGCATTCGCCGCAACTGTTGTTGAACAGTTTGCGACCGGTCTTGATCTCCTGCTCACTGAAGGTCACCTCGGTGCCATCGGCCGTGGCCGGCACCGTCAGCTGATCACTGCTCCACTGGGCGGCAAGGGCCTCAGACCCGAAGCCGGTGACCAGCAGCAGAGCCAGGGGGAGCACCAGCAGGGCGCGCAGGGCTGTGCGGATTGCGTTCGAGAGGAGACGGGCCATGGGAGACGCCTGAACGGAGTTCTTGTATCACGGCCGGAGGGGCCTCCGGGCCAGAAACACGTGAACTGTTGCAGGGCTACTCAGACGTTCCACGGGCCGCACCGTCGTCGGGAGGGATCACGTCGATGCTGAGAAAATCCTTGGCCACGATGGTGTTGGCGAAGATCGCGCTGGCTTCGGCCACCAGGTCATCGGGTGTCATTGGGTTGCCGGGCATGTAGCGCGGGCTCAGGTGGGTGAGCACCAGCTGCTTGACCCCTGCCGCCAGTGCTGTCTGGGCGGCCATGGTGCTGGTCGAGTGCTGGCGGGCGATGGCCAGCTCCGCCTCCCCGTGGGAGAAGGTGCTCTCGTGAATGAGCAGGTCGGCTCCCTGGGCCAGGGTGACCGCGGCCTCGCAGAACACCGTGTCGGTGCAGTAGACGACGCTGGCCCCCGGTCGCGGCTGGCCGGTGAGGCTGGCGCCGTTGATGATGCGGCCGTCGTCGAGGGTGACGGTGCGACCGGCCTTGAGTTCGGCGTAGACCGGGCCTGGGGGGATACCCAGCTCCCTGGCCCTGGCGATGTCGAAGCGACCGGGACGCGGCTTCTGATCGACCCGATAGGCGTAGGCCGGCACCCGGTGCGTCAGGGGGGCACAGCGCACCTGCAGATCGTCATCGTCGAGCAGCACGGCACCAGTGCCGGCCGCCTGACGCACCTTGTGGCTGCGCAACGGGTAGCCGATCCGGGTCGAGCTGGTGCGCAGCACACCCTCGAGGTAGTCGCGCAGCGGATCGGGACCGTACAGGTCGATGCCGGGGCAGGCGCCCGCCAGGCCCAGGCTGGCCAGCAGCCCCGGCAAGCCGAACACGTGGTCGCCGTGCATGTGGGTGATGAAGATGCGCCGCAGTTGGCTCACCCGCAGATCGCTGCGCAGAAACTGGTGCTGGGTGCCCTCGCCGCAGTCAAACAGCCACAGCTCGCTGCGCTGGGGCAGGCGCAGGGCGACCGCCGAGACGTTGCGGCCCCGGGTCGGCACGCCCGAACTGGTTCCCAGAAAGGTGACCTGCACCGGATCCCCCGCCTCTGTCGCATGCTGCCACGGCGGTTCATGGCCGGCGTTGCCGGGCCAGGGGGGCTGGCTGGCTGGCGCTGGGGTCGGCACAATGACATGCCTGGCTGATCGGCCGTGATGGCCCCCCTGCCTTTGATTCGGCAACGATGGACCGGGGCCCTGCTGGGCCTGGGCTTCATTGGCTGGCCTGCACTGGCCCCGGGTTTGCAGGCTGCCGAGCCTCTGCAGCTGGCCAGGGTCAGTGCCACCGCGTTGCCACCGAGCAGTGTGCAACCCGCACCCGGCTCCCGCGGGCCCCTGGTACGGGTGCTGCTGCTCGAGGATCAGGGCCTGGCCCTGCGCCCTGCAGCCGAATCAGCGGGACTGCGGCTGCGCGATGGCCAGGGCAGGGTGTTGGGGGAGTGGACCGGCGCGCCCACCCTCCAGCTCGTTCAGCGCGAGGGCCGGGTTCAGGTCAGCCTGCCCGAGCCCCTGCTGGCCGCCGAGATCTGGCTCGAGGCTCTGGCTCTGCCCAGCGATCCCGATCCAGGGCTCTGGCTGCAGCAGCGCCGTTACCGGGGGGTGCTGCAGGTGCGCCCCCAGGGCAACGGTCTGCAGGTCATCAACCACGTGCCGCTCGAGACCTACCTGGCCAGCGTGGTGGGCAGTGAGATGCCCGCCAGCTGGCCCCTGGAGGCGTTGCGGGCCCAGGCGGTGGCTGCACGCACCTATGCCCTGAGGTCTCGTCGGCCGGCCCAGGCCTTTGATCTGAAAGCCACCGTGGCGAGCCAGGTGTATCGCGGTGTCGAGAGCGAAGCGCCCTCGACCCTGGCCGCGGTTGAAACCACCCGTGGCCTGGTGCTCACCCATGACGAGGCCCTGATCGACGCCGTGTTTCACAGCAGCAGTGGCGGACGCACCGAAAGCAGTGGTGATCTGTGGCCGCGCCAGTTGCCTTACCTGGTGAGCGTGCCCGATTTTGATCATGGGTCGCCGGTGCGGGCATGGCGCCAGAGCTTGGATGGGGAGCAGCTGCGCAAGGCCTTCCCCGAGCTCGATGGGGTTCAGGCGATCGAGGTGTTGAGCACCAGCCCCACGGGTCGGATTCGCCAGGCGCGGGTTGTCGGCATGAGCGGTGAGCTGTTGCTCACTGGCCCCGCCCTGCGCAGCCGCCTGGGATTGCGCAGCACCTGGGTGCGGTTTGAACCGTTGGTGCCGGAGCCGGCGCCCATGGCTGTGCCGGTTGCGTTGCCATCGGCATTGGCTGCAGTGCCCCCTCTGCCTGCGCTCAACCAGGCCGACTCCGCTGCCAGCCCAGCCCTGCAGCCGGGCTCCGTGGGCAGCAGGGCTTCTGAACGGCTTGTGGGCCTGGTGGCCGTGGGCCGCGGCTTCGGCCACGGCATCGGCATGAGTCAGTGGGGGGCCCTGGCGCTGGCCCAGCGCGGCGAATCCTTCACGGCCATCCTGCGGCACTACTACCGCGGCACCCGTCTGCAGCCCTACGGGCGTCTGGAGGCTGCGACCCAGCAGCAGGAGGTTTCCGGGAGCCGCCTCAGCGTGGCGGGTTCCCCTTGACCCTGCAGGACAGGCTGCACCTGCAGATCAAGCCCGATGCGCAGGCGGTGGCTGACGCGGTGGCCGGGCTGCTGCTGGCGGCATTGCAACGCGGCGCGGTGCTGGGCCTGGCCACAGGACGCACCATGCAACCGGTCTATGGCGCCCTCTGCGCCCGGATCGCCAGCCTGGCGGCCCCGCAGCGCGCTGCCCTCACCGCGGGCTGGCGCAGCTTCAATCTCGATGAATACGTGGGGCTGGGACCGCAGGATCCGCAGTCGTTCACAGCTTTCATGCACCAGGCGCTGGCCGTCCCCCTGGGACTGGCGCCAGGCCAGCTGCAGTTGCCCGATGGCCTGGCGGCCGATCCCGCCACTGAAGCGGGGCGCTACAGCCACCTGGTGGCGGCGGCCGGCGGCATCGATCTGCAGCTGCTTGGCCTGGGCAGCAACGGGCACATCGGTTTCAACGAGCCGCCATGTCCACCCGATGCCCCGTGCCGTTGTCTGCCGCTGAGCGCGGCGACCCGCCGGCAGAACGCCGCAGCCTTCGGCGGTCACGCCGACGCCGTACCCGGGCGGGCGATCACCCTGGGGACCCGCGACATCCTGGCGGCCCACCAGGTGTTGCTGGTGGTGACCGGAGCGCCCAAGGCTGCGATTTTGCGCCGCACCCTGGAGGAGCCGCCCGGCCCCGAGGTGCCCGCCAGCTGGCTGCAGAACCACCCGCGGCTGCAGGTGATCGTGGATGCCGCCGCAGCCTCAGCCCTGCAGCTGCGCTGAGGCCAGGGCGGCATCCATCACGGCAGACTCGGCCTCCAGATTGGTGGCGACGCTGCGCACATCGTCGAGGCCTTCAAGGGCATCGAGCAGCCGCAGGCAGTGCCGCAGGGCCTCCGGTTCGTCGAGGGTGCAGCTGGTCTGGGGGATCCAGCGGTGCTCCCAGCCGGCGACGGGCAGTCCCTGACGGCGCAGCCCCTCCTGTAGGGCCTCCAGCTGGGCAAAGTTGCCGTGGATGTCGATCGCGCAGCCGCCATCGTCGTCGGCTGCGCTCTCGAACGCCAGCACGGCGGGTCCGCCGCCGGTCTCAAGGGCCAACAGATGCTCAAGCAACGCGTCTTCATCGGGGCCCGGGCCGCTGGTCCAGGCCAGCCGCACCACAGAGCGGTGTTCAAACAGGTAGCCCACACAGCCGCTTTCGCCGAGCTTGCCGCCGTGCTTGCTGAAGGCCAGTCGCAGGTCGGCCGCTGTGCGGTTGCGGTTGTCGGTGAAGGCCTCGACCAGCACGGCGACGCCCCCCGGGCCATAGCCCTCGTAACGCACCTCCTCGAACTGCTCACCGCCGCCCTGCCCCTGGCCCGAGCCCTTGGCGATGGCGCGCTCGATGTTGCTGTTGGGAACGCCGGCGGCCTTGGCCTTCTCGATCGCGGTGCGCAGCTGGAAGTTGCCCGCCGGATCAGCACCAGCACGGGCCGCCACCATGATCTCGCGGCCCAGGCGGGTGAACACGGCGCCCCGTTTGGCATCAACCACCGCTTTGGTGCGTTTGATCTGGGCCCATTTGCTGTGGCCGGCCATGGCGCTTACCCCGCTGCGTCGAGCACCAGCTTGGGCTGCAGGCTGCCGTCTTGGCTGGCGTTGGCCACCCCTGCCAGATCGCCTTGAAGGGTGGTGATGACCACAGCCGTGCCCGCGGGCCAGGCCTGGTGGGCCTGAAGCTGGCGGCCGCAACGCCAGCCATCGAGCTCCCCATCGCCGAGCTGTTGCTGGGCCAGATGGCCCAGTGCCGCCAGCGGCGAGCGCAGGCCCGGCAGCGGCGCACCCGCCGCCAGGACCTGGGGATCCAGGGCCTCCCAGGGCACCGCATCGTTGAGGTCAAAGCCCAGGGCCATGGTGCGTCGCAGGCTGGCCAGGGCCCCACCGGTGCCCAGGGCCGTGCCCAGATCGCGGGCCAGGGCGCGGATGTAGGTGCCGGCGGAGCAGCGCACCTCCAGCTCCAGCTGGCCCCGGGCCGGGTCATAGGCCAGCAGCGTCAGGCGGTGAATGGTGACCGCGCGGGCGGCCAGGCTGACGGTCTCACCGCGTCGTGCCCGTTGGTAGGCCCGCACCCCCTCGACATGCACCGCCGACACCTGTGGCGGCACCTGGTTGATGGGGCCGCGAAAGGCGGCCAGGGCTGCTTCCACCCGCTGCTGATCGAGGTCTGCCGGCAATGGTGTGCGCTGCAGCACCTCGCCCTCGAGGTCGTCGGTGCTGGTGTTGAGACCCAGCTGCACGATCCCCCGGTAGGCCTTGTCGCCGCTGAGGTAGGGCAGCAGGCGCGTCGCTGGTCCCAGGGCGATTGGCAACACGCCGGTCACCGCCGGATCCAGCGTGCCGCCATGGCCGACCCGTTTGAGCCCGTAGGCCCGGCGCACCCGGCTCACGCAGCCGTGGGAGCTCAGCCCCGCCGGTTTGTCGAGCACCAGAAATCCGAAGGGCGCCGGTGCTTTGCAGAGCTCCTCACAGTGGCGCATGGGCAATGACCTCGGCAGCCTGGATCGAGTGTCCCCCATGGCCTGCGTCAATGACCCTGCAGCAACGCCGCGACCTGGCTTTCCTGGTGTTGTCGGGGTTGTTCCTGGGCACCATGGCGATGCTGAACATCCTGGGGCTCACCCGTTTTCTGCAGCTGGGCAGCATCGGACCCTGGCCGATCGTCGTGGCTGTCGGTGCCCTGCCCTACCCGCTCACGTTTCTGTGCACCGACCTGATCAGTGAGATCTGGGGCGAAGACAAGGCTTCCCAGCTGGTCTGGGTGGGGCTGCTGCTCAACGGCTGGATCGTGCTGATCCTGTGGCTGGGGGGCGTGCTGCCCGGGGTGGCCGGGGCCCCGGCCGATGCCACCTTCTTTGAGATGCGGCGGCTGGCCTTTGGAGCCGTCGGGGCCTCGATGGCGGCCTATCTGGCGGCCCAGTTCACCGATGTGCGCCTGTTCCATTTCTGGAAACGCTTCAGCGGCGGCAAGGCCCTGTGGCTGCGCAACAACGGCTCCACCCTGGTGAGCCAGCTGGTCGATACCAGCGCCGTGGTGCTGATCAGCCACTACGGCGCCCATGTGCTGCCGATCAGGCCCGAGCTGCCGGTGGTGCCCCAGTTGGTCAGCTTCATCGCCAGCGGCTACCTGTTCAAGGCCCTGGCTGCCCTGGCCGACACCTTGCCCTTTTATGGCCTGACCGCCTGGCTGCGCCGTTGGCTTGCGGTGCCCGGCGAAGGCGCCGAGCTGGGCTGAACCCGGCTCTGCTTAGGTTGGCTCGAGCAACACACCAGCCTGTGGTCAGCAGCAGCTCCAGCGTTTCCGGCAGCCCAGCCTGTGCCGGACCCGTGGGCATTGCGCGGTTTCTGGCTGATGGTTTTGACCTGCGCGGCCAGCTGGCGAGCTATCTGCAGATCAGCCCCGTTGAGCTGGAGCAGCGTCTGACCCGCAGCACCGCCGATCTGGCGGCGTTGCACCCCGGCGCCTTTGACCCCGATCAGGCCGGTCAGTTTTACGAAGACACCGTCGGTACGGGCCATCTGCTGGAGCTGGCGGCGTGGCATCTGGGCAGCGCCGACTACATCGCCGACACCCTGCGCCTGCAGCAGCAGTTTGCGGCGGGGCATGTTCTCGATTTCGGCGGTGGCATCGGCAGCCACGCCCTGGCGGCTGCAGGGCTCGAAGCGGTGGAAGCGGTCTGGTACGTGGACCTCAACCCCCACAACCGGGCCTTTGTGGCAGCCCGGGCTGCCCAGCTGGGCCTGGCCGGACGCCTCCACTGCTGCCGTGATCTGGATGATCCGGCGCTGCCACAGCGCTTTGACACGGTGGTCTGCCTCGATGTGCTGGAGCATCTGGCCGATCCGGCTGCCCAGCTCGAGCTGTTTGCAACCCGCATGGGCCCAGGTGCCGTTGCCCTGCTCAACTGGTATTTCTTCAAGGGGCACAACGGCGAGTACCCCTTTCACTTTGATGAGCCGGAGCTGGTCGAGCGGTTCTTCCGTACGTTGCAGAGCCGCTTCCTCGAAGTGTTTCACCCCTGGTTGATCACCACCCGGGCCTATCGCCTGCTGGACTGAGGGCCGATCGCCACGGCGGAGTCAGGTCAACAAAAAACCGGCACCTTCTCAGGTGCCGGTCCGATGGCAGATCCGCAGGAGACCAGGCCTTCAGGCTGTGGCGATATTGATGCGCTTGCGGCTGCGCAGGCCGCGCTTGATGGTGTCAAAGCTCACAACACCATCAACCAGGGCAAACAGGGTGTCGTCGGACCCGCGGCCCACGTTGATCCCGGGCAGCACCGAGGTGCCGCGCTGCCGAATCAGAATGGAGCCGGCGCTGACGGACTCACCGCCATACCGCTTGACACCGAGGCGCTTGGCGTTGGAATCGCGGCCGTTACGGGTTGAGCCTGTGCCTTTCTTGTGGGCCATGGGAAGTCAGGAAGGAGAGTTTCGGAGAGCGGTTGTGGATCGATTCACGGATCGATGACGACCGGAGACAGTGCCGACAGGCTCAGTTGAAGGTCTTGCTGCCCATGGCAATGGATTCAACCATGACACGGGTGAGCTCCTGACGGTGGCCGTTCTTGCGGCGGGTCTTCTTTTTGGGACGCATCTTGTAGACGATCACCTTGGGCCCCCGGCGGTGCTCCATGACCTTGAGGGTGACCTTGGCGCCGGCCACGTAGGGCTGACCCAGGTTGGTGGCACTGCCGTCATTGAGCAGCAGAACCGTGTCCAGCGAGACGGAATCGCCGACTTCGGCTGCCAGTCGATCCAGGTCGTAATAGCGGTTCGGTTGCAGCCAGAACTGCTGCCCCGAGGCTTCGACGATGGCGTAGGCGCTGCTGGATGCGGCGCTGTCACTGGCAGCGGCCTTCTTGCTGGAGGCAGGAGCCGGGGTTGAGCCTGCCCCTTTGGCGGTGTCTGAACTCATGGCGGTCGCAGGACGCGGCCAGGCTGGAAGCCCGGTGAACCGTGCGGGCGCTGGGGCCCGCGCGATCTCAGGCTCCGATTGGGCCTGGCTCGCGCAATCGGAAGACAAACAACAATCCTCGGGCTTTGCCTTTCCTTTCGTCAACATGCGGAGGCACATCTCTGGCAGGTTTTCTTGCCCGATGCAGGAGCCCCAGCTCACCATCGCTTCCCTGGTGCTCGATTTACGGCTCCAGAAGGCCTGTGCTCTCTGGCTCAAGGGCGGGCGCTACCGCCTGCTTCCGCCACCAGCCGAGCTCAACAGCCAGAGCCCGGATTCGATCGGGCTTGAACAGCTGTTGGTCGATGCCGATGCCGTTCTGATCGAGCAGGGCATGCTCGACCCGGGGCGTTTTCGCCGGCTCAACGAGCGAGGCCTGCGCCTCCCCGCTGTGGTGATCGGCGCCGTCAGTGGCCGCATCGAGTACCACGAGGGCGAGGTGCATCTGCCCCCAGACCAGCTCGAGCAGCTGCCTTACAGCCTTGACGCCGCCTTCGCCCGCGTGCTCAGTCAGGAACTCAAGGGGGTCGAAGGAAGCGCGGCGGCACCCGGGAGCGACGGGGAGCTGTCAGAAGGTTGGAAGCTGGGCAACCGGCTCAAGGAGCGCCTCGGCCTGCTGGGGGTCTTCTACAAGCGCGACCCGGATCGTTTTTTGCGCCGCCTCGGCGATGCCGAACGGCGTGAGCTGCTCGAGTCGCTGGAGCGGACCTACCGCGACCTGCTGTTGAGCTACTTCCGCGATCCGGCTGCGGCGAACCAGGCGCTGGAGAGCTTCGTGAACACGGCCTTCTTCAGCGATCTGCCGATCACCAATACGGTGGAAATCCACATGAATCTGATTGACGAGTTCTCCAAACAGCTCAAGCTGGAGGGGCACCGTGTCGATTTTCTCCAGGACTACCGCCTGGCCTTGCTCGATGTGATGGCCCATCTCTGCGAGATGTACCGGCGCTCCATACCGGCCGACGCCCCCATCACCCTGCAGGCCGTCAGCGGATCCGAGGCAACCACCTGAGTCCTGAACGCCATGAGCCTTCGCAAGACCTACATCCTCAAGCTCTACGTCGCCGGCAACACGCCCAACTCAATGCGGGCGCTGAAGACCCTGCGCAACATTCTCGACACCGAGTTTCGCGGGGTCTATGCCCTCAAGGTGATCGACGTGCTCAAGAACCCCCAGCTCGCCGAGGAGGACAAGATCCTGGCCACGCCGACCCTGGCCAAGATTCTGCCGCCACCGGTGCGGCGCATCATCGGGGACCTGTCGGATCGTGAACGGGTGCTGATCGGGCTTGATCTGCTCTACGAGGAGCTCACCGAGGAGGGGTTGGCCGCCGACCCCCTGGCCGATCCCCCGGCCCAGGCCTTGGCGGATCCCTGAGCTGCGCGCTGATTCGACCGTGTTTTCGCTTCATTGTTTCCATTTGGCCCCAAGGCAGCAGCCATGACAACGCAGGACCCACTCCCCACCCCCTCACCGCTGCTGCAGGTGCAGAAGCTGCCCACGGCGATCGAGGGTTTCGATGACATCTGCCATGGCGGCCTGCCGATCGGGCGCTCGACCCTGATCAGCGGCACCTCGGGCACCGGCAAGACGGTGTTTTCGCTCAACTTCCTCTACAACGGCATCCGCCAGTTCAACGAGCCCGGCATCTTCGTCACCTTCGAGGAGTCGCCGCTCGACATCCTGCGCAACGCCGCCAGCTTCGGCTGGAACCTGCAGGAGATGGTGGAGCAGGACAAGCTGTTCCTGCTCGATGCCTCCCCCGACCCCGAAGGTCAGGACGTGGCCGGCAGCTTTGATCTTTCGGGTCTGATCGAGCGCATCAATTACGCGATCCGCAAGTACAAGGCCCGCCGCGTCGCGATTGATTCGATCACGGCGGTGTTTCAGCAGTACGACGCCGTCTCGGTGGTGCGGCGCGAGATCTTCAGGTTGATCGCCAGGCTCAAGGAGATCGGCGTCACCACGGTGATGACGACGGAGCGCATCGACGAGTACGGCCCGATCGCGCGCTATGGCGTCGAAGAGTTCGTCTCCGACAACGTGGTGATCCTGCGCAACGTGCTCGAGGGCGAGCGGCGCCGGCGCACGGTCGAGATCCTCAAGTTGCGGGGCACCACCCACATGAAGGGGGAGTTTCCCTTCACCATGGGCAGCCATGGCATGAGCGTGTTTCCGCTCGGGGCCATGCGCCTCACCCAGCGCAGCTCCAACGTGCGCCTGAGTAGCGGTGTGCCGCGCCTCGACGAGATGTGCGGTGGCGGCTTCTTCAAGGATTCGATCATCCTGGCCACCGGCGCCACCGGCACCGGCAAGACCCTGCTGGTCTCCAAGTTTGTTGAGGACGCCTGCCGCTCCAAGGAGCGGGCGATTCTGTTTGCCTACGAGGAATCGCGCGCCCAGCTGCTGCGCAACGCCACCAGCTGGGGCATCGACTTTGAGCAGATGGAGCAGGACGGCCTGCTCAAGATCATCTGCGCCTATCCCGAGTCAACGGGTCTGGAGGATCACCTGCAGATCATCAAGACCGAGATCAGCCAGTTCAAGCCCTCGCGCATGGCGATCGACTCCCTCTCGGCCTTGGCGCGGGGCGTCAGCCATAACGCCTTCAGGCAGTTCGTGATCGGCGTGACCGGTTACGCCAAGCAGGAGGAGATCGCCGGTTTCTTCACGAACACCTCCGAGGAGTTCATGGGCAGCCATTCGATCACCGACTCCCACATCTCAACGATCACCGATACGATCCTGCTGCTGCAGTACGTCGAGATCCGCGGCGAGATGGCCCGTGCCCTCAACGTGTTCAAGATGCGCGGCTCGTGGCACGACAAGGGCATCCGCGAGTTTGTGATCACCAGCAACGGGCCCGAGATCAAGGACTCGTTTTCGAACTTCGAGCGCATCATCAGTGGGGTGCCGCATCGCATCACCACCGATGAGCGCAGCGAGCTCTCACGCATCGTGCGGGGCGTCGAAGCCGACGGCTGAGGCCTGGAGACGCTCGCTCTGCAGTTGCAGCTCGTCGGCGTCGGTTCCCTCCAGGGGCAGGTCGAACCAGAAGGTGGTCCCCACCTCCGGTTCACTCACCATGCGGATGCGGCTGCCGTGCTTGTCGAGGATGCCGCGCACGATCGACAGGCCAAGGCCGGTGCCGGCTTCGGTGTGCACGGCGTTTTCAACCCGGTAGAAGCGCTCGAAGATGCGTTCCTGGTCGGTTTCGCTGATGCCGCAGCCGGTGTCGGCGATTTCGACGCGCAGCCGCGGCAACGGTGAGCTCAGCTGACAGCTGGGGGGCGGTGCCGTGTCGGTTGACCCCTGCAGCGCGCTCGGCGGCAGCTCGCAGCTGTCGGGCCAGGGGTAGGCGCGCAGCATCAGCTGCCCGCCGCTGGCGGTGAACTTGAGGGCGTTGCCCACCAGGTTGTCGAGCACCTGCAGCAGCAGATCCCAGTTGCCCAGCACCCGCGGCAGCTGGGCATCGGCCTCAAAGTTGAGCCTCACCCCTTTGTCTTCGGCGTTGAGCCGGTAGGTGCGCAGGGTCTGCTCGATGGCGGGGGCGATCTCCTGGGGTTCCAGGGTCCAGACCCGATCGCTCTCCAGGCGAGAGAGGTCGAGCACGTCGTTGACCAGGCGGGTAAGGCGATCGGTTTCGGCATTGGCGATGCCGAGGAATTCCTGTTTCTCTTCTTCGCTCAGCTGATCGCCCAGGTCGTGCAGCGTTTCGACGTAGCTCTTGATGTTGAACAGGGGGGTCCGCAGTTCGTGGGAGACATTGCTGATGAACCGGCTCTGCGCGGCATTGAGCTCGACCTCACGGGTGAGGTCCTGCACGGTCATGGCGATGCCCTTGAGGCTCTCGCCGCTCGCATCGCGAACAGCCTGCAGCACGATTCGCAGGGTGCGGGCCGGTTCACCGAAGCTGCAGCGCACGTCACTGCCTTCACGACCGCCCACCATCACGTTGTCGAGCGGGCTCTGCAGCTCCATCGCCAGGCGCTCGGGAAGCTCGGCGATCAGCTCGTTGCCCTCGAGGTTGCGACCCTCCCAGCGAAACAGACGGCGCGCCGTGGGGTTGGCCAGCACGATGCGGCCCTCGGGATCCACGAGCAGGGCCCCATCGGCCATGGTGGCGATCAACGACTGCTGCTTGCCCTGTTCGGCCCTGAGCTCTTCGATGTTGGCGGCCTTGTAGGCCTGCAGCTCGGTGGCCATGGTGTTGAATCCCTCGAGCAGTTCGCCCAGTTCGCCCCCTACGGGCAGCTCGATGCGGGTCTCGAAGTTGCCCCCGCCCACCTGGCGTACCCCCCGCAGCAGCTCCTTGACGGGTCGGGTCACCGTGAGCGCATTGAACACGGCGCCCAGAATCACCAGCACCCAGATCGAGATGAACACCGCCACGGTCACCTCGCGGGTCAGGGCCGAGCTGGCCAGCAGGGTTTCGTTGGGGTTGATGCCCAGCGCCAGCACGCCCAAGTAGCGCCCCTGGTGCACCAGGGGCACAAACACATCGGTGACCTGACCGTCGGGGGTCAGGTGCTGGCGGATCAGGGGGTTGCCTTCGCGGCGCTGCATGTCGGCCGGGAGTTCCAACCGTCGGGTCAGCAGCAGTTCACTGCTGCCGTTGTTGGCACCGATCGGAATGCCCAGGTAGATGACCCCATCGGGATCGGCAAAGAAGATGTAGCGAAGGCTTCGGCTTGACTCAAAAAACCGCTCGGCCACGTCGGCCAGCTGGCGGTCGTTGCCTTCGACCACCAGCGGCGTGACGTTGGCGGCCAGCAGCACCCCCAGGTCGCGGGCGTAGCGGGTGTCGCTGTTCTTGGCCCCCTGTTGAATGCCATTGAGGGCAAAGAAGGTGATGCCGGTCATCAGCAGGCTCACCACCAGGGTGGCGGCCACCAGCAGTTTGGTCTGCAGGCTGAACTCGGCCCACCAGCGCGCCACACCCTCGCTCCAGCTGGGCTCGGCCGCGGCCTGAGCGGCGTCGTTAGCAGCCTCGAGCTGCATCATCGGCTGCGCACCTGGTGGCCGATGTCACGGCGGTAGGTGATGCCGTCAAAGTGCACCGCCGCCAGGGCGTCATAGGCCTGCGCAAAGGCGGTGTCGAAGTCGTGGGCCTGGGACACCATGGCCAGCACCCGGCCGCCGGCGGTGTGCAACTGGCCTGTGTCATCGCTGCGGGTGCCGGCGTGGAACAACTGCACCGCGCCGCTGCCGGCGCGATCGGCGGCAGGAAGATCGATCCGGATCGGATCCCCAGCCCGGGCGTTGAGGGGATAGCCCTCGGCAGCTGCGATCACGCAGGCGCTGCAACCGTCCTTGATCGTCAGTGCGGGGGCACGATCCAACCGCCCCGTGGCACAGGCCAGCAGCACGGCGGCCAGCTCATCGCCGAGCAGGGGCATCAGGGTCTCGCACTCAGGGTCGCCGAAACGGCAGTTGAACTCGATCACCTTGGGGCCCTGCTCGGTGAGCATCAGTCCGGCATAAATGACGCCGCGGTAGTCAATGCCGCGGCGCTGCAGGGCGGCCAGCGTGGGTTCGAGCACCAGTTGGCGCACCAGCTCCAGCGCGCTGGCATCGAGCAGGGGTGCCGGTGCATAGGCCCCCATGCCCCCGGTGTTGGGACCGGTGTCGCCCTCGCCGATGCGCTTGTGGTCCTGGGCCGGTGGCAGCAGCACCAGCCGTTGCCCATCGCTCAGGGCAAACACCGAGACCTCGGGCCCCTCGAGGATCTCCTCGAGCACCACGCTGGCGCCGGCCACGCCGAACCGGCCTGAGAACACCTCAGCAAGCGCCGCTTCGGTTTCGGCGACTGTGGTCGCCACGGTCACACCCTTGCCGGCGGCCAGGCCGTCAGCCTTGACCACCAGCGGCCGCCCGCCGGCCTTGACCACAGCCAGGGCCTCGTCCAGGTTGCTGGCGCTCCAGTGGCGGGCGGTGGGGATGGCGGCTTCGGCCATCAGGGCCTTGGCCCATTGCTTGCTGGCTTCGAGCAGGGCGCCTTCGGCTCCCGGCCCGAACACCGGCAGCCCGGCGTTCCGCAGGGTGTCGGCCAGACCCGCCGCCAGGGGGGCTTCGGGGCCGATCACCACCAGGTCGGCGTTGTGCCGGTGCGCAGCCGCCAGCAGGCTGTCGTGGTCGCTTTCGGCGATCGCCAGTTGCTCACAACCGGGCAGCTCCAGGGTGCCGCCGTTGCCGGGAGCGACCCACACCCGCTGCACACCGGAACAGCGGGCCAGGGCCCAGGCCAGGGCGTTTTCGCGGCCACCGCCGCCGATCACCAGGATGCGTTGCGGTGTCTTGCCCAGGACCATCGCGCCCATGCACTGCAGGGATGCCATCCTCTCTGATACCTGAACAGCGGCACGTCATGGGGTCGGAACCGGGTCGTCAACCGTGGCTGCGGCCCTGCCTGGCCATCGGCCAGCTGAGCCTGCTGGCTGCACTGGTGGCCAGCGTGCTGCCGACTCCGGGTTGGCAGACCGGTGCCCTGGCGCAGCAGGTCGGCCAGCCTCGGCCCAGCCTCGATGCACTCGAGCTGGCCTGCCGCGAGGCCCGCGCCCAGGGCGATCTCAAAGCGCTCAAGCAGCTGCAGTTCGCCCTGTTGCGGGTGCGACCCGCTCCCCAGCCCCTGGCGGTGGTGCTGGCCAATGCCGATGCCCTGATGGGATGCGGCGCGCCCGATTCAGCCTTGCTGGTTCTCAACCGCTACAGCCCCTCGCCCGGGGCCGAACAGGTGCAGTGGTCCCTGCTGCAGTGGCGTGCTGCCAATGGCGCCCTCGATCACCGCCTGGCGGCCGAGTCGTTGCGCCGGCTGGCCAGTGCCTCGGGCCGCAGCCTCGAAGCGTTGCTCGTCCTCGTGGTGCAGGACGCCGACGGTCGCTGGCAGACCCGATCAGCCCTCGATCTGCTGGCGGGTCACCTTGAGGCCCAGGGTCAGCGCGAGAAGGCCGCCGAGCTGCTGCTCTCGGGCCGCGCCACCGGGGTGGTGGCGGCCCAGCGTCTCAGCCAGGCCGTGAGCTGGTCCCCCAGCATGACCCCGCAGCTGCGCCAACGCTGGCTCGAGCAGGCTCTTGCCCAGGCCGCTGCGGCCGGCGCCTGGGGGTTGGCTGCAGCCGTGCTCGATCAGCAGCTGGCCCTGCTGGCCGATCAGCCCGGCCCGGCCCGGCAGAAGCTCGAAGAGCGGCGCCGGCGTCTGAGCCGCCGTCTCGATGACGCGGCCGCGCTCAACCCCGAGACTGTGCGTTCACCCCGTGCCCCCGGCGGCCATGCCGCTGCAGTTCAGCCATGAGTGCCTATCGCGTCGCCGAGCTTCTGCACGAAGGCAAGGCCAAGCGGGTCTACCGGACCGACCGACCCGATGTCGTCGCGGTTGAATTCAAGGACGATGCCACCGCCTTCAACGCCCAGAAGAAAGCGCAGCTGACGGGCAAGGGTGCCCTCAACTGCCAGATCTCAGCGCTGATCTTCGAGCACCTTGTGGCCCGGGGGCTGCCGACCCATTACCTGGGCATCGATGGCAGCAACTGGATGCTGGTGCGTCCGGTGACGATCATTCCGGTCGAGGTGGTGCTGCGCAACGTGGCTGCCGGGTCGCTGTGCCGGCAGCTGCCCATTGCCCCCGGCACGGTGCTGGAGCAGCCCCTGCTTGACCTCTATTACAAGGACGACGCCCTCGGCGACCCGTTGTTGACGGAGGCCCGCCTGCAGCTGCTCGGTCTGCTCGATGCGGAGCAGCTCAGCTCGGTGCAGCAGCTCGCCCTGCGCATCAACACGGAGTTGAGCCAACTGTTCGACCGTTGCGGTCTGCAGCTCGTCGACTTCAAGATCGAACTCGGTTTCTCGAGCGATGGTGCCCTGCTGCTGGCCGATGAGATCAGCCCGGACACCTGCCGCCTCTGGGATCGGGCGGTGGCCGATGGCAACGACAGGATTCTCGACAAGGACCGGTTCCGCCAGGACCTGGGTGGCGTTGTGGAGGCCTACGGGGAGGTTCTCAAACGGGTCCAGGGTGAGTGTCCGCAACCCAGGGTCTACGGGTAAGGTCAGCAGCATTTGCGGCCCAGCCGCCTAGCAAGGTTGACCTGATGGCTGGCGCCGCCTTTCGCCTCACCGCCGCCCTGCCCCTGGTGGGCCTGGCTCTGGTCGCTGCCCAGCCGGCTGGCGCCCAGCAGGCCCAGCCCGCCAGACCGGCAGCCCCCGCCCAGAACGCTGCTCCCAGCTCCAGAACCCTTCCGGTCGCCAAACCGGCCCAGGAGCCACGGGTGCTCATCGCCGAAGTGGTGATTGCCGGCCTGGAGGGTCACCCCGAACGCGAACGGCTCGAGCTGGCTGCCTATGCCGCCATGGCTGTCACCCCAGGCAGTCGCGTGACCCGCTCCGAGCTCCAGACCGACCTCTCGGCGATCTATGCCAGCGGCTGGTTCTCGGATGTGCGCATCCAGCCCGTTGATGGCCCCCTGGGCGTGCAGCTGGTGGTGACCGTCGTCGCCAACCCCGTGCTGCAAAAGATCACCCTGGATCCGGCCGATTCCAAGGTGCCGGCGCAGGTGGTCGCCGATATCTTTTCGCCCGATTACGGCAAGACCCTCAATCTCAATGTCCTGCAGACACGCATGCAGGACCTGCAGAAGTGGTACGCGGACCAGGGGTTTTCCCTGGCCCGGGTGACCGGACCCACCCGGGTCAACCCTGACGGCACGGTCGAGCTGTTGGTTCGTCAGGGCACCGTCGCCGGTGTTGATGTCAAGTTCGTCAACAAGGAGGGCTCCGAGACCAACGACAAGGGCGAGCCGATCAAGGGCAAGACCAAGCTCTGGGTGATCACCCGCGAGATTTCGCTGAAACCCGGCGACCTGTTCAACCGTCGCAACCTCGAAGAGGACATCAAGCGGCTGTATGGCACCGGCCTGTTCAGCGATGTGAAGGTCACCCTGCAGCCCCTGCCCGGCGAGCCCGGCAAGGTCACCATCGTGCTGGGCATCGTCGAACAGTCGACCGGTTCACTGTCGGGAGGCCTGGGCTACAGCGCCGCCCAGGGTGTGTTCGGCCAGATCCAGCTCAACGACAGCAACCTGCGTGGCCGTGCCTGGGATCTGAGCACCAACATCACCTACGGCCAGTACGGCGGTCTGATCGACCTGACCTTCACCGATCCCTGGATCAAGGGTGACCCGTTCCGTACCGCTTTCCGCGGTCGCGGCTTCATTAGTCGTGATGTGCCCCAGTCGTTCCAGAACTCCAACACTGGAGCGGCCATCGTGACCCAGAACAACGGCAACATCATTGCGATCCAGCGTGCCGGGGTGAACCTCCAGTTCGTGCGCCCGCTCAACGGTGGCAATCCCTTCCGCAAGGAACCGTGGTCGTTGATTCTGGGTCTGTCGGGCCAGCAGGCCACACCCATGAACTTTGCCGGGCAGGGTTCGACGCTCGGCACCATCAACGGCTCGACGGTGTGCCTGGCCTTCAACTGCGCCAGCAGCAACAACCTGTTCGGGCTCAGGCTGGCGGCCTCCATGAACCGGCTGAATGATGCCCGCAATCCCACGTCGGGTGATTTCCTCAGCCTCAGCACCGAGCAGTTCATCCCCGTCGGCAGCAATTCACCGGGGTTCAACCGTGTCCGAGCCGGGTACACCTATTACATCCCGGTGGAATGGCTCAAGATCTACAAGGGCTGCCGCCCCAAGCCCGGCGACAGCAAGGATTGCAAACAGGCCATGGCCTTCCAGGTCAGCGCCGGCACCAACATCGGTGAAATCCCTCCTTATGAGGCGTTCTGTCTCGGCGGCGGCAACTCGGTGCGCGGTTACTACGACTGCGCCCTGGGTTCAGGTCGCAGTTTCGTCGAGGCCACGATCGAATACCGCTTCCCGATCTTCAGCATCATCAGCGGTGAACTGTTCGTGGATGGTGGTTCAGCGCTCGGCAGTCAGAATCTCGGCGGTCTCTACGGCAACCCGGCTGCCCTGCTGGGCAAGCCCGGCAGCGGCTTTTCAGTGGGCACCGGTCTGATCGTGACGACTCCGGTGGGCCCCCTGCGTCTTGAAATCGCCAGCCAGGACTTCACCGGTCAGTGGCGCTTCAACCTCGGTGTGGGTTGGAAGTTCTGATGGTGGCCTGGCCCACCGACTACAGCGGCGCCTGGACCGTGGCCCAACCCGTCGAGCGTGATGGGGTGGGTCTGCACAGCGGCGCCAACGCCCGGGTGCGGCTGGCGCCTTCTGAGCGTCAGGGCTTCTGGGTGGGCCGGCTCAACCAGCCCCAGCTGCCCTTGCAGCGCCTGGCCCCCGCCCAGGTTGCCCAGACCCAGTTGTGCACGGCCCTGAAGCTGGATTCGGGCCCGCTGGCGACGGTTGAGCACCTGCTGGCCGCCCTGGCGGGCACCGGTCTCACCCATGCCGAGCTGTGGGTCGACGGCGACGAGATTCCCCTGCTCGATGGTTCGGCTCTGGGCTGGGTCGAGGCGATCGCCGAGGCCGGCCTGCGCAGGCTTGGTGAGCGGCCCGACCCTGGCGAGCTGCGCCAGCCGATCACGGTGCAGCAGGGGCAGAGTTTCGCCACAGCTCTGCCCGCGGCTGAGCTGCAGATCGGAGCAGCCGTTGAATTCGTGCAGCCCGCCATCGGCCGGCAGGTGTTCTCCCTGACCCTCACGCCGGCACGGTTTGTTGCTGAGATCGCTCCGGCCCGTACCTTCGGCTTCAAAGACCAGGTCGAGCAGCTGCGTGCAGCCGGCCTGATCCAGGGTGGAGCCCTGGACAATGCCCTGGTCTGCGACGGCGATCGCTGGCTCAACCCACCCCTGCGCTTCAGCGACGAACCCGTGCGCCACAAGCTCCTCGATCTGTTGGGGGACCTGGCTCTGGCAGGCTTACCCCGGGCCCAGGTGTTCGCTTACCGCGGCTCCCATGGGCTGCACACCGCCCTGGCAGCAGCCCTGGTCGAAGCCCAAGGCACAGCAGCAGCCCCTGCCATCTGAGGAGAACGTTTCTTGTCTGATTCAGCACCCGCAACCACCACTTCCGTGGTTCTCAGCAGTGAGCAGATCCAGGGACTGCTGCCCCACCGTTATCCGTTTGCCCTGGTGGATCGGGTGATCGAACATGTGCCCGGCGAGAGGGCGGTGGCGATCAAGAATGTCACCCTCAATGAACCTCAGTTTATGGGGCATTTCCCCGGACGGCCCTTGATGCCGGGGGTGCTGATCGTCGAGGCGATGGCCCAGGTCGGTGGCCTGATCGTCACCCAGATGCCCAATCTGCCCAAAGGGTTGTTTGTCTTTGCCGGCATCGATGGTGTTCGTTTTCGCCGTCCTGTTGTGCCCGGTGATCAACTGCGCATCAGTTGCACGCTGTTGAGCCTCAAGCGGAGTCGGTTCGGCAAGGTTCAGGCCGAGGCCACTGTCGATGGGTTGCTGGTCTGCTCTGGAGAACTGATGTTCTCCCTGGTCGATTGAGGCGATGATGTTGCAACGCATGGCCACATCCGTTCACCCCACAGCCATCGTTGACCCGCGGGCCGAGCTTGCCGAGGGGGTCGAAGTGGGTCCTTATGCCGTGATCGGCCCTGAGGTCCAGATCGGGGCCGGCTGCCGCATCGGTCCCCATGTGGTGATCGACGGTCGCGTGCGCATGGGCCAGGGCAACCGCATCTTCCCAGGGGCCTGCCTCGGACTCGAACCCCAGGACCTCAAGTACAACGGAGCCCCCACCGAGGTGGTGCTGGGCGACGACAACACGATTCGCGAGTGCGTCACCATCAACCGGGCCACGGCCGAGGGTGAGCAGACCCGCCTGGGCAGTGGCAACCTGCTGATGGCTTACAGCCATCTGGGTCACAACTGCGATCTCGGTGATCGCATCGTGATCGCCAATGGCGTCGCCGTGGCCGGCCATGTGGTGATCGGTGACCGGGCCGTGGTCGGGGGCATGCTCGGCATTCACCAGTTTGTGCACATCGGCACCATGGCCATGGTGGGGGGCATGAGCCGCATCGATCGCGATGTGCCTCCGTTCATGACCGTCGAAGGCCATCCCGGCCGGGTGCGCGGACTCAACCGCATCGGTCTGCGCCGCAGTGGTCTGGCCGAGCGCGATGGCGGTGCCCAGCTCAGGCAGCTGCAGGAGATCTGGACCCTGCTCTACCGCAGCGGCCACGTGTTGGCCGACGCGCTGACTCAGGCCAGGCAGCACGAGCTGTTGCCCCCCTCCTTGACCCTGGTCAGCTTTCTTGAGGCCTCTATTGGTCCGGGGCGCCGCGGCCCGTTGCCGGCCAGCCGCTGATGGTGCGGCTGTTGGTCAGCACCGGTGAAGTCTCCGGTGATCTGCAGGGGTCCCTGCTGGTCAGGGCTCTGTTTGATGAAGCCCGGGCCCGGGGGGTCGATCTCGACGTTCTGGCCCTGGGCGGTGAGCGCATGCAGAACAACGGCGCCCGGCTGATTGCCGACACCGCGGCCATGGGGGCGATCGGATTGCTGGAGGCGCTGCCGTTCGTGTTGCCGACGCTGCAGCTGCAGCAGCGGCTGCGGCGTGCGCTCGAGGCCTCGCCGCCCGATGCGGTGGTGCTGATCGACTACATGGGCCCCAACGTGAGCCTGGGGCTGCGGATCAGGCGCCGCTACCCGCAGGTTCCGATCTTCTATTACATCGCTCCCCAGGAGTGGGCCTATCGCCTGGGTGACTCGGGTACCACCCGGTTGATCGGCTTCAGTGACCGAATTCTGGCGATCTTTCCCGAGGAGGCGCGCTTCTATGGCTCCCGTGGCGCCGCCGTCACCTGGGTGGGCCATCCGTTGCTCGACACGCTGGTCGATCTGCCGTCGCGGGCCGAGGCCAGGGCTGCCCTGCAGCTGAGCGATGCGGTGCCTGTGCTGCTGTTGCTGCCGGCCTCGCGGCGTCAGGAGCTGCGTTACCTGCTGCCAACCATGGCCGCCGCCGCCGCCGAACTGCAGCGGCGCCACCCCGACCTGGAGGTGCTGGTGCCGGCCGGGCTGGCCTGTTTTGAGGCGACCTTGGCGGCGCAGCTGTCTGAGGCGGGTGTGCGGGCGCGCGTCATCCCGGCGGCCGAGGCCGATCGGCTCAAACCCCAGCTCTGTGCAGCGGCCGATCTGGCCTTGACCAAATCGGGCACTGCCAACCTCGAACTGGCCCTGCGCGGGGTCCCCCAGGTGGTGGGCTATCGCGTGGGTCGGGTCACGGCGTTTGTGGCGCAGCATCTGCTGCGGTTCAGCGTGTCGCACATTTCACCGGTCAACCTGGTGCTCGAACGCCGCCTGGTGCCCGAGTTGCTGCAGCACACCTTCACGCCTCAGGCCCTGGTCCAAGCGGCTGAGCCGTTGCTGGCCCCGGCCTCGGCCGAGCGCCAGCGCATGCTGGCGGGCTATGGGGAGCTGCGGGCGCGGCTTGGTGAACCTGGAGTCACGCGCCGTGCTGCCGCTGCCGTGCTGGACCAGCTGCAACCGCAGGCTGTGGTGAGGACCCCCGCATGAGGCGGCGTCTGTTGCCGACCGGTTGGTGGGCCCCTGTGGCGCGCGCTGTGTCCCTGCTGCTGGCGCTGCTGCTGGCGGCAACCCCACTGCAGGCGGCCCCGCTGCAGGAGGCGGTGCTGGCGGGTGGCTGCTTCTGGTGTCTGGAGCACGATCTCGAGACGTTGCCCGGGGTGGTTGATGTGCGCAGCGGTTACAGCGGCGGCAACCTGGCCAACCCCAGCTATCGCCAGGTCTCGGCTGGTGGGACCGGTCACCAGGAGGTGGTGCAGGTGCGTTTTGATCCCTCCCGGATCAGCTATCCGGCGCTGTTGCGGGCGTACTGGCGCAACATCGATCCCTTCGATGGCGGCGGGCAGTTCTGCGATCGGGGTGTGTCCTACAGGCCCGCCATCTTCACCGACTCGGCCGAGCAGTCGCGTGCCGCCGCGGCCAGTGCCCGCGCTGTGGCCAGGGAGCTGGGCCGCTCACCAGGCTCCCTGGCGGTGGTGATCAAGCCCCTGAAGCGCTTCTGGCCGGCCGAGGACTATCACCAGAACTACGCCGTTCGCAATCGCGTCACCTACAACTACTACCGCTGGGCCTGTGGCCGGGATCGCCGCCTCGACGCGGTCTGGGGATCGCGCGCGCGTCAGATGGTGCCCTGGTCCACACAAGCCTCCGGGCGGGCAGCATCCAAAAGCTGAGGAAAAGCTGAAGCGCGATTGCGGCGCTTCAGCCCAGAATCCAGCCCGGGAGCGGGTTTCCCCACTTGGTGGACCGTTTCATTGTGGCTAGCGTGAAGCGCATCTCCTGGTTTGTTCTGTATGTATCTGCTGACCATCAGAGACGGTCTGCAGACCCGCCACATCGGGCCCTATGAGAGTCCGAAGCAGGCGGCCGATGACCTTGACCGCCTGCTGGCCCTCTGCGGGGAGCGGGCCCGCTGGCAGATTCACGCGCTCGAATCGCCCCAGAGCCTGACCGATCGCCAGGCTGGCACTCTCGTGCCATCGGCTCCGGGCCGTAGCCGCGTGGCGGCCTGATCGCGCACGAGCCAGGCGTCCGGCCTGGGGATCAACTGGGGATCAAACCGGGATCAATCGACCGAGCTTGGGCGCCGCGGATAGCCCCGTAGCAGACCGCTCTCGATCATCAGACCCACCCCGGCGTTGATCAAGATGAGGCCGAAGGTGCCATACCAGAACCAGGGCCCTGCGTCGGCGATCGGGTCAACGGCCTTGGCCGAGGCCGCCAGGGTCTGGATGCCCTTGCGGATCACCGCCTCGCCGAACAGGCAGAGGCCCGCCGGCAGCATCAGCACACCCAGTTGTGCCTTGACGTACCAGCGGATCTTCTGAACGGCCATGGCAACACACTCAGCTCGGCCGCAACCCTAGGTCGCGGTGCTCGCCGGAGCTCCGGCGAGCAGCCAATTGGCCAGGGTGCGCACGCCGAAGCCGGTCGCACCGGCCGGGTCGCAGCCCCGACCCTTGTCGCTCCAGACCGTGCCGGCGATGTCGAGGTGGGCCCAGGGCAGGTCCTTGCTGATGAAATCCTGCAGAAACAGGGCAGCGGTGATCGAGCCGCCAGGCCTGGGCCCGGTGTTCTTGAGATCCGCCAGGCTGCTCTTGAGCCCCTCCTTGTAGGAGCTGCGCAGGGGCATGCGCCAGAGGCTCTCACCCGAGGCTTCGGCGGCTCCGAGCAGGGCCGTCGCGAGGCCGTCGTTGTTGGACCAGAGGCCGGCGATCTCTTCACCCAGGGCGACCACACACGCCCCGGTGAGGGTGGCCAGGTCGACGACGGCATCGGGTTCAAGCCCGCAGGCGTACACCAGGGCGTCAGCCAGGGTGAGGCGCCCTTCAGCGTCCGTGTTGTTGATTTCGATCGTCTTGCCGTTCGAGGCGGTGACGATGTCGCCGGGATGCACGGCGTTGCCGTTGATCATGTTTTCGCAGGCCGCCACGATCACGTGCACCTCCAGGTCGCTGGGCCGGATCTCGGCGATGGCGCGCATGGCGCCGATCACCGCCGCGCTACCACCCATGTCGAACTTCATCATTTCGATCTGGGACCCCGCGACCTTGAGGTTGTAGCCCCCTGAATCGAAGGTCAGTCCCTTGCCCACCAGGGCTACCCGCCGCCTCACCTCGCCGGTGGGGCGGTAGGTGAGATGGATGAATTTGGGCGGCAGGTCCGACCCCTGGGCCACTCCCAGGTAGGCACCCATGCCCAGGGCCTGGCAGTCGTGGCGCTCCAGCACCCTGAGCTCGAGCCCATGGTCGCGGGCGATGGCCGCGGCGGTGTCGGCCAGGTGCTGGGGTGTGGCCACATTGGGTGGGGCCGCCACCAGCTGACGGGCCAGTTCGACGCCGTTGCAGATCGCTGCCGCCCGGCCCAGCTCGGGCCTGCAGTCGTCCGGCAGTCCCAGCAGCACCAGGGTGGCCAGGCTGGGGGCGGGTTCGGCTTCGCTCTTGAAGCGCTGGTCCTGAAACTGCACCAGCCGGGCGGCTTCGGCCGCTGCCAGGGCCGCCGCCTCGGGCGGCAGGGCTTCGAGCGGCAGGGCCAGGCCCAGACTGCCGGTGGGGGCGGCCGCCTTGCAGGCCAGGGCGGTGGCCTGGCGCAGGGCATTCAGGTCAAACTCGGCCGGCTCGCCTAGACCCACCAGGATCAGGGTTCCTGGGGTTTCGCCCAGGCGCTCCAGGCACAGGCATTCACCGGCCTTGGCCTTGAAGCGCCGTTGCTCGAGGAGCTGTTGCAGCGCCGTGCTCCCGCCAGGGCTGAGCCACAGATCGAGCGCCTGCCGCAGCGGATGGTTCGGCTGGTTGGCCAGCAGCCCGATGGCCACAGCCCCACAGCCGAGGCTCTGCAGCGCTGAAGCGTCGCTGAGATCGATCGACTGGCAGCGCACATCCATGGCCATCCCTGCGGGGTTGGGCGATGGTAGCCAGCACGGCGGGTCAGGCCTGAAAGGGCGTCGCCCAGCGGCCGCGGGTCTCCTTGTTGAACGGCGGCAACCAGTGGCGGATCAGGCCCTGCTCCAGTTGGCGGCGTGCCTTGGTCTGGGCGGGCACGTCGCACCAGAAGCGAATGCTGAGCCGGGTGCCCAGCCCGGCCCGCTGCAGGGCGTCGCCATAGGCGGCCAGATACCCCTTGCAGTCGTGCTCGCCTTTCCAGCGCTGCTCGGCGCGGGCGGTTTCACCCACGTAGAGCAGCAGTGGATGCTCCAGTGCCTCGGGTTGATCCATCACGAAATAGAGGGCGGCCCCCTGCACCAGGGGGGGCGCGCCGCGCCAGAAGGAGAGCGGCTGGGGCTGCAGCTGGAGCGGGTTGAACAGCCAGTGGGGCGGCCCATCGTTTTCCAGCAGCGATCCCTGCCGGGCCGTGCTCCCCAGCCCGGCAAACAGGGGTGCCTGGTGATCGGCCAGTCGGCTCTGCCAGCGGGTCAGCTGGTGGCGCAGCAGTGGCGGCGCTGCAGGTGCCGTCCCAGGTCCCACCGGGTCGCCAAACAGCTCTCCCTGGCGAACCATCTCAGCGTGGCCGCCTGGCGAGGGGCAACTTGGGCCCGGCCTGGCCCTTGCCGAAGCTGACCCTGCCGATCCAGCTCTCGATCAGCTCGGCGGGCAGGTGCAGACGCTGCTGCAGATCGGCCAGATCCTCAAACGCCGCTCGCGCCCGCTCCCGCAGCAGGCGGCTGCAGCGCTGGCTCGAGAGGCCGAGGGCCTCGAGCTCGCGCATGTGAGCCTGGTTGAGGTCGACCCGCGGGGGAACCGGGCCGACTGGGGGTTCGCCATACCAGCGGTAGGCCAGCAACGGTTGCCAGCCGGTGATCACGGCAGCCGGCAGATCAAGCAGGCGCTGCAGGTCCTCGGGCCCGCTCAACTGCACACCACCGGCCTGCAGCCGGATCAGCAGATCGACCTGATCGGCACTGATGCCCGGCAGCCGCAGCCAGTCGCCGGCGGTGGCGCGATTCACGTCCAGTCGCCAGCCCAGTTCGGCCGCCAGGCGCACCTCAGTGGCGTTGCGCAGCCGGCGGCCCGGATGCTGCCGCAGTTTCAGGTCGAGCAGGTCCCGCTCGACGGCGTCGCTCTCGGTCGTCGTGGGCGTCGCCGTCGAACCAGGACCGGGGGAAGCAGGATCTGGGTGACCAGGATCGGTGGAGGCAGGGTCGCAACTGAGCTGACCGGTGGCCAGCAGCACCCGCCGCGCCAGGGGATCCAACCAGTGCTTCGGGCCCATGGCAAAAAGTTAGCGGCATCCAGGCGCTGCAGGCCAGTCGACCAGACCACCCTCCAGGGCCAGCACCGCCGCATGGGTGCGGCCCCGCGCGCCGAGTTTGAGCAGCAGATGTTTGACATGGCTGCGCACGGTCTCGACCGAGATCACCAGGTGCCGGGCGATCGCGCTGTTGTCTTCGCCCCGGGCCAGCAGGGTGAGCACCTCCCGTTCGCGGCTGCTGAGCGTCTGCAGATGGTCGTGCACCTGGCTTCTCCTGCTGGCATCGCGCAGCATGTTGACGATCTCGCGATCGACCACGGTGCCCCCCTGGGCCACGGTCTGCACGGTGCTGATCGCGGCTCCCATGCCGATGGTGGCGTCGAGCAGCAGGCCATCGCAGCCGCACTCGATCACGGCCCGTAGCCGGGCCGCCCGCTGCGGGCGGGTGAGCAGCAGCAGGGTGCGCAGGGTTGGATAGCGCTTCTTGGCGGTGAGGACGAGCTCCAGCCCACACCCCTGCTCGAGCTGGTCGCTGCAGATCAGCATGGTCACGGGCATGGCTGTCAGGCATGCCAGGGCTTCGTCTGCGGTGGTGAAGGCTCCTGCCACCTGGTCGCGCTCGAGATGGCCGGCCAGGAAAAACGCCAGCAGGGAGCGTTGCCCGAAACACACCACAACCTGCTGATCCTGCAGCAACTGGCGCATCAAGGTCGCGTTCTGACGAATCGTCTCGATCCGGCCGGTGAACTCCATGGCCACGGGCATGCCTTTCCAATCTGGCGACGATTACGTGGATCCGCACTCGTGCGCAGGCCACGCGTTGTCCACAATTGGCGTCATTCCAGGTCGCCCGTTGCCATGGCGTTCTTTGACTCCGAGATCGTCCAGGACGAGGCCAAGCGGCTGTTCCTGGACTATCAGCAGCTGATGCAACTGGGCGGCGACTACGGCAAGTTCGATCGCGAGGGCAAGAAGCTCTACATCGAACGCATGGAAGAGATGATGGAGCGCTATCGGGTGTTCATGAAGCGCTTTGAACTCTCCGAAGATTTCCAGGCCAAGCTCACCGTCGAGCAGCTGCGCACCCAGCTGGGCCAGTTCGGGCTCACCCCAGAAACCATGTTTCAGCAGATGGAGCAGACCCTGCTGCGCATGAAATCCCAGCTGGACCAACCGGGCTGAGCCAGGCCGCTGCCTACGATCCGCCAGCAGTGCGTAGCGGGTGCGAGTCAGTGGGTCAGGCGGGGCTTCCGGGGTGGCTGGTGCGCGGCATGGCCGATCTGTTTCCGGCGGGTGAGTGCGAGAGCGCTGCCGATGCGGATCAAGCGCTCAGCGCACGTCTGGCAGAAGCTGCAGCCGCCGGCAGGCCCCTGCGGATCAAACTCGGTATCGATCCCACCGGCTCCGACATTCACCTGGGCCACTCGATCCTGTTCCGCAAGCTGCGGGCCTTTCAGGATGCGGGCCACACGGCGGTGCTGATCATCGGCGACTTCACCGCCCGCATCGGTGACCCCACCGGCAAAAGCAGCACCCGCGTGCAGCTCACGGCCGAGCAGGTGGACGCCAACGCCACCACCTACCTGCAGCAGCTGGGCCAGGGCCAGGACCCCGGGCACGCCCTGCTCGACTTTGAGACCCCTGGTCGCCTTGAGGTGCGCCGCAACAGCGAATGGCTCGCGAGCCTTGATCTGCCCCAGGTGATCGAGCTGCTTGCGACCGGCACCGTGGGGCAGATGCTGGCGAAAGAGGACTTCGCCAAGCGCTACGGCTCTGGTACGCCGATCGTGCTGCACGAGTTTCTGTACCCATTGCTTCAGGGCTACGACTCGGTGCAGATCCGGGCTGATGTCGAGCTCGGCGGCACCGATCAGAAGTTCAACGTGGCCATGGGGCGCGATCTGCAGCGCCATTTTGGCCAGCGGCCGCAATTCGGACTGCTGCTGCCGATTCTGCCGGGTCTTGACGGTGTCCAGAAGATGAGCAAGAGCCTGGGCAACACCGTGGGTCTGGGCGACGACCCCCTTTCGATGTATTCCAAGCTCGAGAAGGTGCCCGACTCGGTGGTCGACGACTACCTGACGCTGCTCACCGATCTGGACCTGGCGGCCCTGCCGGCCAACCCGCGCGAGCGTCAGAAAGCGATGGCCCTTGAGGTCACCCGAGCGCGCCACGGCCTGGTTGCCGCGCATCAGGCTCAGGCGGATGCCGCCAGCCTGGTGGGTGGTGCCGCAGGCGCCGGTGCCGCCGACGCCGAGGTGCCCGAGGCGTCCCTGGCGGCGGTGAACTTTCCGGCCAAGGCCTTCTATCTGCTGGCTGCGGTGGGGGTATGCGCCAGCAGCAGCGAGGCGCGCCGGCAGATTCAAGGTGGCGGGGTCAGGCTCGATGGCCAGAAGCTGGACGATCCCAACCAGGAGTTCGCCGCTGCAACCGACCTCGACGGCAAGGTGCTGCAACTGGGCAGGAAGACGTTCCGGCGGTTGATCGGCTGATGGCGCCTGGCTCAGAGGGTTGATTCCACCATCGGGTCTGCCAGGCGAAAGCCTGCGTCATTGCTTTCTCGCTCAGGCGTCGCCCAAGATAGTGAGGTCGAGATTGCCGACTGGCCGGCGCTGAACCGATACCCCCCGCGCAGTCCTCGGTGCGTTGCCGTCGTGCCCTCCAGGTCGTACCACTCGTAGACGAGGCCTGACTGGTCAAGTGTGCCGTAGGCGCTTGCCCTGTTGGTGAATGCACCGGCAGCGGTCACATAGTTGGTCAGCGGGTCGTACGTAGAGGTTGGATTGGCTGGTGTAGAAGATGAAGTTATTGGCCAGGTTGGCCTCGTTGCTGCCACCCGTTGAAGGGGTATTTGTGGGAGCTGTGTTGCTTCTCGTCGCGTATAACTAGTAGCCACCTGCCCCTTGATTTAGGTCGGGGTTGAAGTAAGCAGACTTATACCATTCATTTTCGGTTGGGATGAAATGGCTGACTGCTTTTTGGGTGTTGGGGTCGATGGTGTTACGCGTTACGGCAAGCTTGCGGTTGATCGCGTCAGGGCTCATGGTGCAGGCGCCGTCCTCAGTAGTGAGGGCTGTCTGCTCTCCGGCGGGTTGGCCGTTGCTGAGCCAGTTTGCAAACCGTGCCGCATCAAGCCAGCTGAGTCCTGTGATCGGATAGCGCTCCGTTCCTGGCGTTGGGATGTAGCTGTAGTTGCCATCTGAACCCGAACGTTTGATGCCCCCATTGAGGGCATTGGTCATGAGGGATGGGTTGTAGAGCTGATAAGGATCACTGGCCCCAACAGCATTCAGAAATTGGCTGTACTGGGAAATGGTGACCTCATGGGTGCCGATCGCAGAGTTGTGATCCACCTATCCCAGTCCGTTCCGGTCTGCTGTATTGCCTGGGTTTCCGATGGCAACAGTGGCGATGGAGAGGCTCAACGCTTCAATCGTCGTTGCTGATTCAGAGTCATTGCAGCTCGAACTCTGCGTCCGTTGGAGCTCATTGGCTTCGTAACCTCAGAAGACGTCTGCTCCGTCAGTCCCTTGGCAGCACAGTCCGATGGCCGCGCTCTGCTTCAGCAGGCAGACCGCCTCATCGTTGCCCTTGACGGCATGGATGCCGAACAGGCTCTGTCCTTGGTGGACCGCCTGCCGGACTTGCGCTGGGTCAAGGTGGGCCTGGAGTTGTTCACAGCCGCCGGGCCTCAGGTTGTCAGTCAGTTGCGCGGTCGGGGCAAGCGGGTGTTCCTCGACCTCAAATTTCACGACATCCCCGCCACCATGGCCGGTGCCTGCCGCAGTGCCGCGCGGCTGGGAGCTGAGCTGATCACGGTGCATGCCTGTGCCGGTTCCGAGGCCCTGGTTGCCGCCCAGAACGCCGCGATCGTGGCAGCAGCAGCAGCAGGCCTGCCGGCACCGACCCTGCTGGCAGTCACGGTGCTCACCAGCTGGGAGCAGCAGCGCTTTGCTGCTGAACTGGCCGTCGCCGAGCCGCTGGAGACCTACGTGTCGCGCCTGGCCGAGCTGGCGGCGGGCGCCGGTCTGGGTGGCTGCGTCTGTTCCCCGCACGAGGTGACCAGGCTGCGGGCGGCGCATCCAGAACCGTTTGCCTTGGTGACCCCTGGCATCCGGCCCGTGGGCAGCGCCAGTGCCGATCAGGCCCGTGTGATGACGCCATCTCAGGCCATGGCAGCCGGTGCCAGTCGACTGGTGATCGGTCGGCCGATCACGGCGGCGTCCGATCCGGTCGCTGCCTTCGAGGCCTGCTGCGCTCAACTGGTCTGCGTGCAATGACAGGTCATGGCTGCTGAGATGGGCGATCAGGCGATCACGCCCCATCCGGGCGCTCCGGCCCCCCATGTGGCCCGCATCCACTACCCCCGGGTGGCGCTCCAGTTGCTGGTTCGGATGCGCCTCGATCTGCTGGTGATGCTGGGTCTTTGTCTGCTCTCGATGGGGCTCAAGGCGTTTCTGGCCACCACCTTGGTCAGCTCGACGGCCTTGCCGATGCTCGGCATTGCCGTCTCGATCTTCGTGGGCTTCCGCAACACCCAGGCCATCAACCGCTGGTGGGAGGCGCGCAGCCTGTGGGGCGCGGTGGTCAACCAAAGTCGCCATTGGCGCGATGCCCTGCTGGCGCTGCTGGATCCCGCTGGTCAGGCGGGCCCATGGCAGCGTCTGCTGCGCCTGCAGGTGCTCGCGGTTTGGCTGCTCAATCTGGAATTGCGCAATTACGGCCTCAGAATCCAGCGGCAACGGGTGCTGCGCCTGGTGGCTGAGCTGGGCCTGCCTGCCGATGTGACCCTGCAGCAGGTCGCGATCGCCCGCTCTGAGTTGCTGCGGCGCCTGCATGCTCAGGGCGCGTTGAGCGATCTCGGGCTGGATGCCCTGTTGCGCTCCAGCGAGGCCTTCACCACGGCGCTGGGGGGCCTGCAGAAAATTCGCAACACCCCCATTCCCCCCGCCTATGACGTGTTTGTGCGGTTGATCTGTTGGCTGTACGGCTATGCCCTGTTCTTTGAATTCAACGCTGACAATGCCCCGCTGACCGGCGCCTGTCTGTTTCTGGGTTTCCTTGTGGCCGAGCGCATCGGGGCCTACGTCGAAGGCCCGTTCGATCGCGATGGCAGCAGTTTTTCGCTCCCCCTCAACCAGATCTGCCTGGGCATCAGCAGGGATCTGCTCGGCGACGACTCACCTTTCGCCGACCTGCCGCTGTGCCATGACCCGTCCACCTGGACCTGATCAGGCCGCCACCAGGTTGGGGCGTCCGTGCAGCAGCTCCCGGTAAAGCCGCTCGAGGGCATCGATGTTGCCGGTGAGGGTGTAGCGCTCGAGGGCCCGGGCCCGGGCCCGTCGCCCCAGTTCGGCGGTCAGCACCGGCTGGTCGCGCAGCACCGGCAGCAGGGTGCGCAGCTGGGTGGTGACCCCCTGGGTGCTGATCACAATGCCGGCACCACCGTCGAGGGCTTCGCCATCGGCACCGGCGTCGGTGGCAACGCAGGCGCTGCCGGCGGCCATGGCCTCGAGCAGGGCCAGCGACAGGCCCTCCACCAGCGAGGGCAGCAGGAACACCTCGGCCAGCTGCTGAAAGGCCACCCGCCGCTCCAGGCTGGGTTCGTAACCCCACCAGATCACCCCGGCATCGTCGGCGGTGTTCTGTTGTAGGGCGGCGCGGGCCGGCCCGTCGCCCACGATCACCAGCAGGCATCCGGCCGGCCGCACCAGGCGCCAGGCCTTGAGCAGGGCCTCGACGTTCTTTTCGGTGGCCACCCGACCCATGTAGAGAAACACCCGCTGGCCGGCGAAGCGCCGGCGCAGCTCGGCCAGTTCGGGGCTGTCGCTGCTGGGGTGGCCCGGTCGCCACAGGGTCGTGTCGACACCGTTGGGGATCACCCCCAGCCGTTCGCCCGGGACCCCCAGCCGCTGCAGCACCTCGGCCTGGAGTTCGGAGAACACGATCACCCGGTCGTAACGCGCCAGCGAGGGGGCATAGAGCTGGTAGGTGAGCTGCTGGGTCCCGGCGGTGAGGTTGCGCAGGCTGGCGTCAAAGGGTGGGTGAAACGTGGCCACCAGGGGCAAGCCCAGCTGCTGGCACAGATCGGGCAGCAGAAAGTCGAGCGGTGACAGGGTCAGACTGGCGTGCACCAGATCGGGGCGCAGTCGCTCCAGGGAGCCCCGCAGCTCGCGCTGGGCCCCCAGCGATGGAATGGTGTACACCTGCCCTTTCACCAGGTAGGGAAGGGCCACCTCCGGATTGTTGCCGGCTTCAGTGAGTTCGACCTCGGTGCCCGGTTCGGCCTCGGCGCCGCGGTCGAGACCGGCCAGACGACCCAGGCCGGCGGCCGGGGTGTCGAAATGGATGAAGCTGATGCCGTGACCGCGGCTGCGCAGGGCGTGGGTGGTGGTCAGCCCGTAGGTGACGTTGCCGCAGAAGGGTGACTTCTTGCCCAGCCAGGCAATGTGTGCCACCGCGAACCCTGCGTCCGCGACGACGCTAACAGCGTTCGTGGCGGTCGCCGCCCTGCCAGGGGCGCTCGAGCAGGGCCGCCGCCAGGGTCACCCCGGCCAGCACCCACAGCACGGGCAGCAGTCCCCAGCGGCTTACCACCGTGCCGGCAAGCACCAGGGGCAGGCTCAGGGCCACGTTGATCAGGTTGTTCTGCAGCCCGAACACCTTGCCCCGCATCGCTTCGGGGGTGTCCTCCTGGATTGTGGTCTGGGCCGGGATCGCCAGCAGGGAGGCGCCCACCCCCAGCAGTGCGCACAGCATCAGGGTGAAGCTGAGATTGCCGCGCAGCTGGCCCAGCAGCACCAGGGTCCAGGCCATGGTGCCCAGGCCGGCGGCGGCCAGGCGACGGCGGTTGAGGCCGCCGGCCAGCTGGGCCACCAGCACCGCCCCCACCGCCAGGCCGATGCCGCTCATCGCCAGCAACGTGCCGAACTGGGTGGGTCCGAGCGACGGAATCAGCGAAGCCAGGCTGATCGCCAGCACATAGAGGGCGGCCAGCAGGCTGTAGAGCAGCACCAGCTGGGCCATGGCGCTGCGCACGCTGGGCTGGCTGCGCAGCACCGCCACCCCTTCGCCGATCTCCTGCCAGACGCTCAGCCGCCGTTCAGCCCTGGGGCTTTCCTGCAGGTCGATGCGGCTGATCGCAAGAGCGGCCAGCCCGTAACAGAGCGGCAGCAGCACAAATTCGCCACCGCCGATCTCAAAGCGCGCCAGCAGCGCCTTGAGCAGGCGCAGGATCGGATCGCCAAGGGCGAAGCCCACGATCGTGGCCGCCATGCTCGTGGCCTGATACAGCGAGTTGGCTGCCAGCAGCAGCTGCGGCGGCACCAGCAGTGGGATCGCGGCCTGCTCGGCCGGGGCAAAGAACTGGGTGAGCACCGACTCCAGCAGGGTCATCAGCACCAGCCCCCAGTAGCCCCAGCTGAGCCCCAGCCAGCTGGGTCCGCTCAGCAGGCACAGGGGGGCCAGCAGTACCAGCACGGCCCGCAGGCCGTTCGAGGCCACCATCATCGAGCGTTTGGGCCAGCGATCGGCCCACACCCCGGCCACGGTGCCCAGCAGCACCGCCGGGATTGTGTTGGCCACGTAGATGCCGGTGGCCAGCAGGGTGATCACCTGGGCCCGGCTCTCCAGGTTGACCCGCATCGCGGCGGCGGCCTCGGCCAGGGCCGGATTGCTCTCGGCGCTGCCCGTCACCCACACCTGGGCGATCAGGAACACCATCAGCACGATGTAGAACTTGTCGGCCAGCTGGGAGAAGATCTGGCCGATCCACAGCTGCCTGAAGTCGCGCAGGCGCAGCACGGCCAGCAATCCTTGGGTGGCGGCTGGGTTGCTCAAGGCTGCTGTGCTCGCGGGGCTGGGGCCTGGGGCGCCATGTTGCCGTAGCAGCTGCGCAGCAGCGCCAGCGAGCGGATGCGGCGGTTGAGGTGTTCGCGGCACCAGCACTCCAGCAGCTGCAGCAGCTTGAGCCAGACGGGCTCAGGTCCCAGCAGCTCACCGCTGCTGCGGCGCGGCAGGTGGGGCCGCGGCAGGCGCTGCAGCAGGGCCAGCTCCGAGGGGTTGAGCCACACCTGGGCCCCGGCGGCGCTGCCGATCACCAGGCCTTCGCTGCTGAGCAGGCTGCAGCGCCAGTCCCAGTCGCCGATGGGCGGCTCCAGGGGTGCACCGCTGCGGGCACAGGTCTGCAGCGGCAGGGCATACCCCCCCAGGGCCAGTTGCTGCAGGCTGCCCTGCACCAGGACTGCCAGCACTTCAAGACTGGGGCCCTTCTCCTCGACCAGTTGCTCCAGGCGGCCCAGCTGCAGCAGCAGATGGTTGAGCAGGGCGTGGGCCGGATCGTCGTCGGCCACCAGAGCCAGGGCCAGTTCGCACAGGGCCTGGGCCGCCGCCAGGGTCTCGAGCCGTGTGCCCAGGGTGCCGTAGTGATGCAGCACCTGCAGCTGGCGCAGGCGCCTGAGGCCGCGGTTGCCGCCGATCTGCAGACGCAGATGGGCCAGGGGCACGGCGGCCGCCAGGCTGCTGCGGGGGCGCCTGGCGCCGGGGGCTGCCAGGCGCATCAGGCCCTGCTCGCCACTCAGGACCGCCAGCAGCCGGTCCTGTTCGCCCAGGGCCTGGCTGCTCAGCACCAGGGCTTCGATGGTCTGTTCAGGCACCGGTGTGTTCAGGCACCGGCCTTGAGGGCCTCGATCAGGGCCACCCCGCGGCTGGTGCCCAGGCGGCTGGCGCCGGCTTCCACCAGCTCGAGGGCGGCATCGAGGTTGGCGATCCCGCCCGAGGCTTTGATTGCGGCACGGCCGCGGGCCAGGTGCCGCAGGGTGCTCACCTGGGCGGTGGTGGCCGCCGGTCCGAAGCCGGAGCCGGTTTTGAGAAAGCCCGCTCCGGCATCGATGCTCACCTCCACCAGCAACTCCAGCGCTTCAGGGGCGAGCTTGCCGGCTTCGAGAATCACCTTGAACGGCAGTCCGACTTCGGCCACGGCGGCCAGATCGGCCAGCAGGGTGCTGCTGTCACGGTCCGACAAAGCACCGAAGTCGGGCACCACGTCGAGCTCGTCAGCACCCTGTTCAGCGGCCAGTTCGGCCTCGGCCCGCTTGATCCCCGCTGGTACTGCGCCAAACGGAAAGCCGATCACCGCCACCAGCCGGGGCTCCACGCCCCCACCGTTGCGGGGTAACCGCTCGCGGGCATGGGCCACCCAGCGGGAGGCCACGCACACCCCGGCGAAGCCGAAGTGGCGGGCCTCCTCGCAGCAGCGGCTGATCGCCTCGCGCCCGGCCAGGGGGTCGAGCTGGGCGTGGTCGATCAGGGGGGCGAGATCGGGCCGCTCAGCGCTCAAGGGGGCAGGCTCCAGGGATGGAAGGAAGCCAGGGTCCTACACCCTGGCCCCTACTCCTTAGCCTGTATCACGCCATACCCGCCATGGTTGCGGCGATAGGCCACCTGAATCTGCCCACTGTCGCTGTCGCGAAACACGAAGAAGTCGTGGTCGATCACGTCGAGTTGCTGCAGAGCGCTGTCGACGCTCATCGGCGGCATGGCGAAATACTTGCGACGCACGCCGCGGCTGGGTGTGGCGGCCTCCTTGCCATCGGTGAGGCTGGAGCCGGGGGGCGGCAGGGTGGCCGCACCCGCCTCCTCGTCGCGGGCCGAGCGATGCACCGGGCCATGGCTGCGCTCGTGCTGGCGTTCCCGGAAGCGGTTGAGCTGGCGGGTCAGCTTGCTGGCCACCAGGTCGATGCTGGCGTAGAGGTTGTCGGAGCGTTCCTGGGCCCGGATCACGGTGCCGTTGGCAAACATCGTGACCTCGGCGGTCTGCTGCGGCACCCTTGGGTTGCGGGCCACCGACAGATGCACGTCGGCCTCCTTGACCAACCCCTCGAAGTGGTTGATGGCGCGGCTGAGCTTGGTTTCGGTGTACTCCCTGATCGCGGGTGTCACCTCGAGATTGCGGCCATGGATGAGCAGTTTCATCAGAGCGTCCGGCCTCCGTTGCTCGGAATGGTTCAACGCTAGGAAGGGCTGATGGCGCGGTCCACGGGCGACGCAATCCTTCTTGAACCGCAGGGGCCGGTTCCGTTCGAGACGGCCTGGCAGCAGCAGCGTGAGCAGCAGCAGCGCCTGCTCGACGACCCCCAGGGGCCCGCGGCGGTGCTGTTGCTCGAGCATCAGCCCTGCTACACCCTGGGCCGCGGCGCCGACACTGCATTTCTGCGCTTTGACCCCGAACGGCCACCCCATCCGCTGTTTCGCATCGACCGGGGCGGTGAAGTGACCCACCACTGTCCCGGTCAGCTGGTGCTTTATCCGGTGCTGAACCTGCAGCGCCACGGGGCCGATCTGCACACCTACCTGCGGCTGCTGGAGCAGGTGGTGCTGGATGTGCTCACCGCCCTCGCGTTGCCCGGTGAGCGCAGCACGGGGCAGACCGGTGTCTGGCTCCAGGGGCGCAAGGTGGCGGCGATCGGCGTGGGCGCGCGGCGCTGGATCAGCCTGCACGGCCTGGCCCTCAACGTCGACTGCGACCTGGCCGGTTTTGCCGCGATCGTGCCCTGCGGCATCAGCGATCGACCGGTGGGCCGTCTGGTGGACTGGATTCCCGGCCTCACGACAGCCCACGTGCGGCCCCTGCTGCTGGCGGCCGTTGCGACCCGTTTCGGTCTTCGCTTCAGGGAGCGGCCCGTTGCCCCGATCGCTGAAGACATCGCTGAAGGGGCTGCTGAAGAAACCGCTGAAGCGGCCGCTCCCTGAAGCGCCGATTGCGGCTGGGTTGTCCAGGCGTGCCTGCAAAAAAGCGCCACAATTGGCGCGCTTTTGCCAAGGCTGCTCCGATGCCACTCCTCTCCACCACGGCCGAGGTGCACTGGGGCGGCAGCCGACAGGACCGGCAGGCCCTCGCCCAGCGGGCCGACTGGGGCCAGCTCAGCCGCATCGACCAGCTCTGGCCGGTGCTGGCCGAGCGCCATGGCGATGCCGTCGCCGTGGAGGCTCCCCATGCCAATCCGCCGGAGTGCTTCAGCTACCGCGAACTCAGTGACGGCATCGACACCGCCGCCGCCGCGTTCGCCCAGTGGGGGTTGGGGCCCGGGGACGTGGTGGCCCTGTTCGCTGAAAACGGCCCCCGCTGGTTGATCGCCGATCAGGCGATCATGCGCTGTGGTGCCAGCGATGCGGTGCGGGGGGCCACGGCGCCGCTCGACGAGCTGCGCTACATCCTCGACGACTCAGCTGCCGTGGGCCTGGTGGTCGAGTCGGCGGCCCTGCTGCAGCGGCTTGCACTCTCGGCTGCGCAGCAGCAGCGCCTGCGCTTTGTGGTGGTGCTGCAAGACGAACTGGGCACTCTCACGCCGGCAGCGGCCGGGGGCCCACGGGCATTGCACAGCTGGGGCGATCTGCTGGCTCGCGGCGCGGGCGCGCCGCCCCCACCTGCCGATGCGGCCACGGGAACCTGTGGCCTGGCCACGGTCCTGTACACCTCGGGAACCACGGGCCAGCCCAAGGGGGTGCCCCTGAGCCACGCCAACCTGCTGCACCAGCTGCGCAGCCTGGGGGTGGCGGTCAACCCCCGGCCCGGTGATCGGGTGCTGAGTGTGCTGCCGATCTGGCACGCCTATGAGCGCAGCGCCGAGTATTTCCTGTTCTCCTGTGGCTGCCGGCAGACCTACACGACCCTCAAACAGCTGCGCAACGACCTGCAGGCGGTGCGACCCCACTATCTGATCAGTGTGCCGCGGCTGTGGGAGGCCCTGCTGTCGGGCTTCAGCGATGCGCTGGCGGGAATGCCTGCGGCCCGCCAGCGGTTGATCAGCGGCGCCCTGGCCAACAGCCGCGCCTGGTGCCTGGCCCGTCGCCGCGCTCGCGACCTCACCCTGGCCCCCGAGCCGGCTGGGCTGCGCCTGGCCGCCGCCGCAACCGCGCTGCTGCGCTGGCCGGCCCACGCCCTGGCCGCCCGCTTGATCTGGCCCAAGGTGCGCGGCCAGCTGGTGGGGGGGCGTCTGCGCACCGCCATCAGCGGTGGTGGAGCCCTGGCCATGCATGTCGATGGTTTTTTCGAGGCCATCGGCATCGAGCTGCTGGTGGGCTACGGCCTCACCGAGACCAGCCCCGTGCTCAGTTGCCGGCGCCGCTGGTGCAACCGCCGCGGCAGTTCGGGCCAGCCGTTGCCGGGCACGGCGATCCGCATCGTCGATCCCGAGCGGCGCACCAGCCTGGCCGTGGGCGAGCGGGGCCTGGTGCTGGCCAGGGGCCCCCAGGTGATGGCGGGTTACCTGGGCAAACCCGAGGCCACGGCCAAGGTGCTCGATGCCGAAGGCTGGTTTGACACCGGCGATCTGGGCTGTCTGCTGGCCGATGGTTCGCTGGTGCTCACGGGCCGCGCCAAAGACACGATCGTGCTGAGCAGCGGCGAAAACATCGAACCGGGTCCGCTGGAAGACTGCCTGGCGGCGGTTGAGCTGGTGGAGCAGGTCATGCTTGTGGGCCAGGACCGCAAGGCCCTCGGGGCCCTGGTGGTGCCCAGGCCCGAGCCCATGGCGGCCTTCGCCGCCGCCCAGGGGCTGGCGTTGGATGACCCCGCGGTGCTCAAGGCCCTCGCCGGCCAGCTCAACCGACGCCTGCAGGACCGACCCGGAGCCCGGCCCGACGAGCGTCTGGCCGGGGTCGCGCTGGTGGAGCCCTTCACGATCGACAACGGCCTGCTCACCCAGACCCTCAAGCAGCGCCGCGACCGCATTGCAGCCCGCGATGCGGCGGCCATTGACGCGATCTACGCCCGCTGACACGCTGAGCGCTGTTTAGCCAGACCCATGAGTTCAGGCGGTCCTCTCTCGATCAAGCGTTCGATCACGGTGCGGGCGGTGGTCACCCCCCGCTGGAAGGAGGACGCCGAGCGCGAGCTCAGCGCCGCCGTGGCCAACAGCGACGGTCAGCTCTCCCAGCTGGAGCTCGAGGGCCAGCAGGTGGTCGATGAGATCCGCCGTCAGAGCGCCAACCCTCTCGATCCGCGGGTGCAGGAGCAGGTCGCTTCGATTCAGCAGCAAGTGGCCGCCAAACGGGCCGAGCTTGAGGAGCAGAAGCGCCAGCTGCTCGAGCAGCAGCGCCAGGTGCGTGATCTCGAGATGGAGCAGATCGTCGAGCAGGGCCAGCTCGAAAGCTTCTGCGATGTGCAGGTGGGCGACAACCTGGTCGAGAAGCTGTCGGTCTCCCTCGTCGTGCGCGACGGCGTGATCGAAGCGATCGAGGGCACCCTCTGAGCCTGGTGCTCAGAAGTGCCGGCGTAAAATCCGCCCCAACAGCGCGGCAGTCCTCCGTTGGCCACCCACGACATCTTCATGCCTGCCCTCTCGTCAACGATGACGGAGGGCAAGGTCGTCGAGTGGCTCAAGAAACCCGGTGATCGGGTTGAACGCGGCGAGTCGGTGCTCGTGGTCGAGTCCGACAAGGCCGACATGGATGTCGAGTCCTTCCAGGAGGGGTACCTGGCGGCGGTGATCGTTGCAGCGGGTGGCACCGCACCGGTGGGCGACACGATCGGTCTGATCGTCGAGACCGAGGCCGAAATCGCCGAGGTGCAGGCCAAGGCACCCAAGGCTCCGGCTGCAGCTGCTGCGCCTGCGGCGGCTGCGGCCCCCCCAGCTCCCGTTGTGCCGGCTGCCCCTGCAGTCGCTCCTGTGGCGGCACCCGTGGCGGTGGCGGCCCCTGCGTCGAGCGCCAGTGGCCGTGTGGTGGCCAGCCCCCGCGCCAAGAAACTCGCCAGCCAGCTGGGGGTCGACCTGGGTGCGCTGCGCGGCAGCGGCCCCCACGGCCGTATCCAGGCCGACGACGTGCTGGCCGCCAAGGGCCAGCCCAATACCGTGCCCTGGGTGGCCGAAGGTCCTGGCCCTGCTGTCGTTTCTGGCGGCAACGGCGCTGCGGCTGGCAGCGGCACTGCGGCCGGCAATGGAGCCGCCCCAGCCCCGGCCGGCAACGCCTTCGGCCGCCCCGGCGAGAGCGTCGCGTTCAACACCCTGCAGAACGCGGTCAACCGCAACATGGTGGCCAGCCTGGCGGTGCCCACCTTCCGGGTGGGCTACACGATCACCACGACCAAGCTCGACGCCTTCTACAAGCAGGTCAAGAGCAAGGGCGTCACCATGACCGCCCTGCTGGCCAAGGCGGTGGCCGTCACGCTGGCGCGCCATCCCCAGGTCAATGCGGCCACCAGCGCCGATGGCGCGGCCATGGTTTACCCCCCCAGCATCAACGTGGCGGTGGCGGTGGCCATGGAAGACGGCGGCCTGATCACGCCGGTGCTGGCGTCTGCCGACAGGACCGACATCTACGAACTCGCCCGCAATTGGGCCGACCTGGTGGCCCGGGCCCGCAGCAAGCAGCTGCAGCCCGACGAGTACAGCACCGGCACCTTCACCCTCTCGAACCTGGGCATGTTCGGTGTCGATCGCTTCGACGCGATCCTGCCCCCCGGCACCGGCGCGATTCTGGCGGTGGCCGGTTCGCGGCCCACGGTTGTGGCCGGCAAGGATGGCTCCATCCGGGTCGCCAACCAGATGCAGGTCAACCTCACCTGTGACCACCGTGTCATCTATGGCGCTGATGCGGCGGCCTTCCTCAAGGATCTGACCCAGCTGATCGAGACCAACCCCGAGAGCCTTGCCCTCTGATCCAGCCGATCGGCAGCTCTCCAGTTACGACTTTGCGCTGCCGCCCGAGCGCATCGCCCAGCGGCCGGTGGAGCCGCGCCACAGTGCGCGCCTGCTGGCGGTCGACCCTGCCGGCAGCGGCCCTGCCCCCCATGCCCGCCATCTGAGCGTGTGGGACCTCCAGCACGAGCTGCAGAGCGGTGATCTGCTGGTGGTCAACGACACCCGCGTGCTGCGGGCCAGGCTCGAGGCGCGCCGCGCTTCCGGCGGTGCCGTCGAGCTGCTGGTGCTGGAGCCCTGGCAGGGCGCCGAGGCCCCTGGCCAGTGGCGATGCCTGGCCAGGCCAGCCAAACGGCTCAGAGCCGGAGACGTCATCAGCGTCATCGCCGACGACCAGTCGCCGTTGCCGCTCACGGTGCTGGGCAGCGACGCCGAGACCGGTGGCCGCATCGTGCAGTTCCCGCCCGAGTTCACCGATGCGGCAACGCTCGAGCCGCTCCTGCTGCGCTATGGCGCCATCCCGCTTCCGCCCTACATCCACGAGCACGACGCCTCCGACAACGAGCGCTACCAGACCCGCTACGCGCAGCGCCCGGGGTCGGTGGCGGCGCCCACGGCTGGCTTGCACCTAAGCGATGAGCTGTTGGCGGCCCTTCGCGCGCGCGGGGTGGAGATCGCCACCACCACGCTGCATGTGGGCCTGGGCACCTTCAGGCCGGTCGAGACCGAAGATCTGAGCCAGCTGCAGCTGCACAGCGAGTGGGTGGAGGTGAGCCCCCAGCTGGTGCAGGCCGTGGCCGCCTGCCGTGCGCGCGGCGGCCGGGTGATCGCCGTGGGCACCACCAGCGTGCGCAGCCTCGAGGCGGTGGCCCAGCTGCACGGCGGCGTGCTGGCGCCCCACACCGGGCCCGTGAATCTGGTGATTCAGCCCGGCTACCGCTTTGCGGTGGTGCAGGGGCTGCTCACCAACTTCCACCTGCCCAAAAGCTCATTGCTGCTGTTGGTGAGTGCGCTGATCGGCCGGCAGCGGCTGCTCGCGTTGTACACCGAGGCGATCGCACGCGACTACCGCTTCTTCTCCTACGGCGATGCGATGTGGATCGCACCGGAGGCGGTGCTCAGTGCGCCAGCAGTTGATCGCCGACTCGACTGAACACCCGATCCTCACTGCCCGGGCCGCTCAGTGCCGCCTCCCCAGCCCAGCACAAAGCCCCCGGGGTGACCGGGGGCCAGGCGGGCCGACGCCGTCTTGATCAGGCAGCAGCCAGGTTGGCGGCCACGAAGTCCCAGTTCACCAGCTTCTCGAGGTAGGTGGTGATGTAGTCGGGGCGGCGATTCTGGTAGTCGAGGTAGTAGGCGTGCTCCCACACGTCCATGGTGAGCAGGGCCGTCTGGCCGTGGGCCAGCGGTAGGTCGGCGTTGCCGGTCTTGGTCACCTTCAGGGTGCCGTTGTCGAGCACCAGCCAGGCCCAGCCGCTGCCGAACTGGGTGGCGCCGGCGGCCTTGAACTGCTCGACGAAAGCTTCGAAGCTGCCGAAGTCAGCGTTGATCTTGTCGGCCAGGGCGCCGCTGGGGCGGCCGCCGCCACCGGGCTTCATGCACTGCCAGTAAAAGCTGTGGTTCCACACCTGGGCGGCGTTGTTGAAGATGCCGGCCTTGCCGGCGTCACCGGCTGCGGCGGTGATGGTGTCCTCAAGGCTCTTGCTCTCGAGATCGCTGCCGGCCACCAGGTTGTTGAGGTTGGTGACGTAGGCGTTGTGGTGTTTGCCGTGGTGGAACTCCAGGGTCTGGCGCGAGATGTGGGGCTCGAGCGCATCAAGGCCGTAGGGCAGCGCGGGCAGCGTATGGGCCATGGGGTTCAGGAGTCGGGAACGGCTGAGTGAAGACGTCGGCGCAGGCCATCGGGCCGAATTGCCGGCGGCATCCTAACGATTGCTTCAGGTTTGTTCGGGTGGGGGTATCCGGCCCCCGGTTGCGGCTCAGCCCTTCACCTCAAGCAGTTCCACCTCGAAGATCAAGGTGGCATTGGGGGGGATCACACCGCCGGCACCACGTTCGCCGTAGCCCAGGTCGGGGGGGATCACCAGCTTGCGCTTGCCGCCCACCTGCATGCCGGCGACGCCCTCGTCCCAGCCCTTGATCACCCGGCCGGCCCCCAGCGGAAAGCTGAACGGACCGCGGCCGTAGCTGCTGTCGAATTCTTTGCCGTTCTCCAGGGTGCCGCGGTAATTGACCACCACGGTCTTGCCGGCGACGGCTTCGGTGCCGCTGCCGATCACCAGATCGGTGATGCGCAGGCCACTGGGGGTCTGGCGCTCCTTGGGAGCACTCAGTTCACCGCCGAGGGCGCCTGCCTGGGCCACGGCATTGCTGTCGGTCTGATCGGGTGCCATGGCAAACAGGGTGGGGTTGGGGTCGTCGGGATCCAGCTCGAACCGGCCTGCGGGCTGCGGTGCTGGGGTCACAGCCGCGGTGGCTGCGGCGACCACCACAGTGGCAGGGGGCTGGGCGGCTGCCACTGTGGTGGGAGCCACCAGCTGGCTCACCAGGGCCACCGCCAGGCAGATCACGCACACAGCAGAGCTGATCAGGATGTCGCGCATGGCCGCAGGCCGTTCCGGGTGGTTGTCGGCGCTGATTCTGTCAGCCGGCTCGGGTCTGCTGGCCGGGCTGGCGCTGCCGCCTCTGGGTTGGCCGCCGTTGCTGTGGCTGGCCCTGGCCGCTCTCTGGGCGCTGGCCAGCAGGCCCTGGGCCGGTCTGGTGTGGGGCAGCTGCGCTGTGGCGATCAGTCACCGATGGCTTCTGGCTCTGCATCCCCTCGACTGGATCGGGGTGCCGCTGCCGTTGAGCCTGCCGTTGTGTCTGTTGCTGCTGGCCCTGATCAGTGCCCTGGGCGGTGCCCTCGTCGGGCTGTGGTTGCTCCTGGCCAGGCGGCTTGGACCCCAGCGGCCGCTGTCGGCGCTGCTGCTGGCCCTGCTCTGGGGAGGTGGGGAAATCCTGCTGGGCCGCAGCCCCCTGTTCTGGATCGGCCTCGGTGGTGCGGCTCTACCGGCCGACCGGGCCCTGGCAGCGTGGGCCAGTTGGGGGGGCAGCGGCCTGGTGGCAGCGCTGCAGCTCGCCCTGGGGTGGCTGCTGTGGCGTCTGCTGCTGGGGCCGTCGCGGCGGCGCCAGCTTGCCCTGCTGCTGGCGGGGCTTCTGGTCAGCCATGGGGTTGGGGTCCTGCTGCTGGCGGGGCTGCCATCGGAGCGTCCCTTGGATGCCGCAGGAGCGATCGAACGGGTGCTGGTGCTGCAGCCGGCGATCCCCACCCGCGACAAATTTTCGGCCCTGCAGCGCCAATCGCTGCAGCGGCAGCTGGCGCTGGCCCTGCGCCAGGGCCAGCGCCAGGGTGCCGACCTGCTGGTGCTGCCCGAAGGCGCCCTGGGGCTGGAGCCGCGCCTCGACGCACCGGCTCCGATCGAGCTGATCAGCGGCGGTTTCCGCTGGCACGAAGGCCCCCGGCAACTGGAGCAGCGCAGCGCCCTGCTGCGCTTTGACGCGGGCGAGCAGGTGCCCGGCAGCTGGCTCGACAAGCACCGGCTGGTGCCCCTGGGCGAATGGGTCCCCCTGGCAGGGTTGGTGCGCTGGAGCGGCCTGTCGGCCGTCGGCGGCATCGAGCCCGGACCCCCGTCACGGCTGCTGCCCCGTCAACGGGGTGGGCTGGCGGCTGCCATCTGTTACGAACTGGCCAACGGTTCTGCCCTGGCCCACGCCGTCCACGACGGTGCCCAATGGCTGCTGGCCAGTGCCAACCTCGACCCCTATCCGCCGGCGCTGCAACGCCAGTTTGCGGCGCTGGCCCAATTGCGCGCCCTCGAGACCGGCCGCTGGTTGGTCAGTGCCGCCAACACCGGCCCCAGCCTGCTGATCAGCCCCCGCGGTCGGGTCGTGGCCGGGCTGCCCCCGTCGAGGGCCAGCACCGGTCTGTTCCCGGTGCCGCGGCTGCAACAGCTCACCGTCTATGACCGCGTTGGCGATCTCCCTCTGCTGGTGCTGACCCTGCTGGTGGCCCTGCTGGTGGCCCTGCTGCGCTGGCCGTGGGCCCCGGCCAGAGCTAGAACCCAGCAGTCGCCACAACCCCATGCGTCTGATTGAGGCCTACACAAGCGGCTGGAGCCGATCGTTCGACTACGACGGCCGCTCCAACCGTGGCGATTACTGGTGGTTCGTGCTGGGCAATCTGATCGTTGCCGTGGTCGCCGCCATCGTTTCTGACAAGCTCTACACCCTGTACGCCCTGGCCAGCATCGTGCCCGGCATTCCGCTGGCGGTGCGGCGGCTGCGCGACAGCGGCAAAGCGTGGCCCTGGCTGCTGATCGGTCTGGTTCCGATCATTGGCGGCATCTGGCTGATCGTGCTGTTCTGCCAGCCCTCGCTTCAGGCCTGAACCCAGGAAACGCCCCCTGATGGATTCGAACCATCGACCGGCTGCTTAGAAGGCAGCTGCTCTATCCAGCTGAGCTAAGGGAGCCTGACTGGCATTCTGACAGGCCCAGACCTTGCCTCCCTGGTGGCTTCCCAGAGCCCCTAGAGTGGCGGGCTGCTCACACGTGGTGCCAATGGCGGCCAGCCGGCTCACCGACAGTCAGAAGATCGAGCTGGTGGCGCGCTACCGGCAAGGCCAGAGCAGTGCCGAGCTGGCTGCGGTCTATGGCTGCAGCCCCAACACGGTGAGCCGCGTGGTCAAGGCGGCGCTGGATCCCGCTGAGTATGCGCAGCTCAAGCAGCAGCGGGGTCGCATCATTCCCCAGGCTGCCGTTGCAGCACCTGCCATTGAGCCGCCCGTTGCGCCGGTAGCGATCGATGCGTCCCACGGGGCTGAGCAGGCCGTCAACGGTGTGGGTCCTGCTGCCGGGGGTCCTGGCGCCGACGCTCCAGAGGCCGATGCTTCAGAGGCTGCCGACGCGGCTGTCCTGGCGATCGACGATGCCGACGACTTCGGCGATGACGACGCCGAAGAGATCGATCCCGATGACGATCTGCTCGGCGATGGCGACGACGAGGCGTTTGCGGCCGTGGCGGTGCTGCCACTGAGCATCAGCCATGAGCCCGTCAAGGTTCAGGAACTGGTCGCGTCATTGTTGCCCGACAGCCTCTACATGCTCGTCGACAAGACGGTTGAGTTGCAGGCCAGACCCCTCAGGGACTTCACCGAGCTGGGGCAGCTCCCTCCTGAGGAGCAGGAGCGACAGGCGCTTCAGCTGTTTGCCAATCCGCGCCAGGCCAAGCGGCAGTGCGGCCGTTCCCAGCGAGTGATCAAGATGCCCGATCCCGCCCTGCTGGTTCGCCGCGCCTCCTATCTCCAGATCAAGGGCATCAGCCGACTGGTGGTCGAAGGCTCGCTGTACGCCCTGCCTGGGGGCTGATCAATCGGGTTCTTGCTCTGGGCCGGCCAGCGCGGCGCTGCAACCTCCACTGATCACACCGATCACCAGCGCCACTCCCACGACAAACCCAACCGGCAGCGGGGCGCTACGACCTACCAGCAGATTCAGCTGGGGCCTGCGATCGAGGTTCTGAGCCCCCAGGCAGAGCAGCAGCAGCAGCAGCAGCCCCCCCGTCAGGCTGGCCGAGATCAGGCGCAGGCGCAGCAGCATCCCCACGGGTCAAACTCACCTCATTCTGGGCGCTGACCCAGGTTGTCTTCAGCGTCGCCGGCGTCCTCGTGCAGCAGGGCATACAGCTCCCGCCTGCTGTGGCCGCTGTGCTCGGCCAGGTGGCGGGCGGCTTCGCGGCGGCTGAGCCCCTGCTCCAGCAACCTGCCCAGCTCTGCCCTGAGCTGGGTCGGGTCCCAGCAGGGGGGGGCGACCGTTGGTGCACCACCCAGCACCAGGGTGCATTCGCCCTGGGGGGGCACTCGCCTGAAGTGCTCCAGTGCAGCGCTCACCTTGGGCCCCACCTGCTCTTCATGGCGTTTGGTCAGCTCCCTTGCCACCCGCAGCGGGCGATCGCCCAGCAGCTCCAGCACGTCTTCGAGCAGGTCCACCAGACGATGCGGGGCCTCAAACAGCACCAGGGTGCGCGCTTCGCCGGCCAGGTCGCTGAGACGGGCACGCCGCTGACGCGGGCGGGCCGGCAGGAAGCCTTCAAAGCAGAAGCGGCCGGTCGGCAGACCGCTGCTCACCAACGCCGTGGTCACGGCGCTGGGCCCAGGCACGCAGATCACCTCATGGCCCGCAGCCCGGACCGCTGCCACCAGCTCTTCGCCGGGATCGGAGATCCCGGGCAGCCCCGCATCACTGATCACCGCCAGGGCCTGGCCTGCCGCCAGCTGGGCCAGCAGCTCGGGGATGCGACTGTTTTGGTTGTGCTGATGAAAGCTGATCAGCCGCGGTGACCCGTCGGCCTGGCGCAGTCCCAGCTGGTGCAGCAGCAATCCACTGCGGCGCGTGTCCTCACAGGCGATCGCGCTGACGCCGGCCAGCACCTGGCGGGCCCTGGGTGACAGGTCCCCCAGGTTGCCGATGGGGGTTCCCACCAGATACAGCACTCCGGCGGCGGGTTCGGCCTCCTGCACAATGCACCCCAGTGGGGCACGGGCCCCTGAGCTGCGTCCATGATGCCCACAAGCCCTGTTGTGCCAGAAGGCATCAGCCTCGATGCTTTGCTGAGCGAGCTGCGCCGCCTCAGCTGGGGCGCCGCCGACATCCTGCTGGCCTATGGCAGGGGTGAACAGCCCCCTTACGGCTTCCCGCCTGCGCTCAGCGTCGCCGACGGCGGCGAGGGGCCGGTCAGTGCCGCCGACCTGGCCGTCAACGGCTGGCTGCTCGATGGCCTGGAGCGCGCCTTCCCCAACGCTCCCTGGACCCTGCTCAGTGAGGAGACGGCCAAGCAACAGCTCACCCCCGGTGAGCCGTTGCCGGCCGAATGGCTCTGGATCCTCGATCCACTCGATGGCACCAAAGATTTTCTGCAGGGCACGGGCGAGTACGCCGTGCATCTGGCTCTGGTGCACCACCAGCGGCCGGTTCTTGGTGTCGTGTTGCTGCCCGAACTTGAGGAGCTCTGGTTTGGTCTGGGCAGCCAGGCCTGGCGTGAGAACCGCGCCGGTCAACAGAGGCCAGCCCAGCTCAGCGCGCGCCGTGACCCGGCTGAGCTGGTGTTGGTAGCCAGCCGCAATCACCGGGATCAGCGTCTCGAACAGCTGGTCGCAGCCCTGCAGGTGGGGCAGACCCGCTCCATCGGCAGCGTCGGCGGCAAGGTGGCCACGATTCTTCGGGGCGAGACGGATCTCTACCTCTCACTCTCTGGCAGCAGTGCTCCCAAGGACTGGGACATGGCGGCACCGGAGGCGGTGCTGCTGGCTGCCGGTGGCGCGTTCAGCCACGCCGATGGCAGGCCACTCCACTACAACACCGGAGACGTGCGTCAGGCTGGCTGCCTGATCGCGAGCCATGGCCCGGCACATGGCGAACTCTGCCGTCGGGCGGCGACCTGCATGGCGACCATTGATCCTGGCTTTGTGGTCTGAGCTACACGCCGCGCAGGGATTCACGGCGTTGCGTGAGTCACCACATGCGACAGGGTGAAGACCACGGCAAACCCGATGGCCCCCAGCACGCTGATCAGGTCATTGGTGCCATCAAAAGCTTCGGGCACCACGGTTTGCAGCGTCATTGCAAGAATCCCACCACCTGCGATCGACATCAAGGTGGCCTGAACAAACGGACCGCTTTCGCGCAGCAGCACAAAGGCCAGCCATGACGACACGGTGCAGGCCAGGGTCACCAGTCCCCAGATCAGCAGGATGCGTCGCTGGGACATCCCGGTTCGGCTCAGACCAGCGCCACTGGCCAGGCCCTCGGGGATGTTGGCGATGAACACACCGGCGATCACCGCCGCACTCACGAAGCGTGTCTCCAGCAGGCCGATGCCGATGCTGGCCGCTTCCGGAATTCCATCGACCAGGGCCCCCATGACCAGGGCCATGGCCCCGATGCTGGCGTGGGTTTTACCCCCGTGCTCGCAGGAGCGACGGCTGTGGTTGCCAAGGTTGCTGAGCATCCTGTTGGCGATCACATAGGTGAGCAGGCCGATGGCCATGCCCAGAAAGGACGGTGCCAGCCCACCCACGGTGAAGGCTTCGCCAATCAGGTCATAGGAGAGCAGGGCGATCAGCACGCCCGCGGTGAAGGCCAGCAGACCGGCGACCGTTTTGCCGCCTGGCTTGAAACGCGCACCCAGACTTGCTGAGACCAGCAGGGAGACCGAAGCGATGAAGCCCCAGAAGATCGCATCCCACTGGGAGCCACCCATGGTCAGTGATGGCAGTTCAGTCGGGGCTGGCAGAACGCTCGCAAACATGGACTCTGCAGCGCATGGCTTGTTTGGTCAGTGTGCTGCCGGATGCATCTGTCTGCCACCAAGGCTCATGCGGCAGCACCCGAATGAACAGATGTGAACAATGTCAAGATCCATCGTTGCCAGTCTCGCGCGATGGCGCTAGCCCATGAATGGCGTTTTTCACGGGAGCCGCCTGAGTCAACCCTTGGCCATTTTTCGCTCGGCCTGTCTCAAGCCGAGTCTTGGTTGGCGACAGCCTGAGAGCTGCAATTCGCCATTGTTGCGGTGCTGTCAGACGCGGCTAGGCTGCGGAGGTTGCGCCAACGCAGCAGGTGTGAGTTGGGCTCGTCAATTTTGATTTGGCGGCCTGTTT
>Ga0310330_100007_pt1 | contig 95005 bp, 115 predicted proteins | sample LakMicDCLTotalB5_FD_195544 | JGI IMG/M metagenome (GOLD analysis project Ga0310330, IMG submission 195544) | Enriched freshwater cyanobacterial communities from Lake Michigan, Michigan, United States - MI23.DCL.Total.B5 (v2) (version 2) | ecosystem: Environmental > Aquatic > Freshwater > Lake... | reverse complement strand
CCGATGGGTTCTCCCAGGTGCAACCAGGCCAGCAGAGCGGTGAAGGTGGGGTAGCTGTACTGCAGCAAGGTGGCGGCAGCCAGCGGAAGCAGCGCCAAGGCGCGGTAGACGCACAGCAGCGCCAGGGTGCCGATGGCGCCGCGCCAGATCAGCAGCCAGCGGTGGTGTCCCCAGGGCGCCACACCGGTCCGGCGCAGCAACCACCAGCTGAGCACCAGGCTGACCACCGCCCGGGCCAGCACCACCTCGGCCACCGGTATGCGGCCGCCCACCAGCTTCACGCACACCCCCATGAGCGCGAAGAACAGGGCACTGACCACCATGGCCCAGGCCGCGGGGATCGACGTCTGGGGGGCGATCGTCATCGAACCATCGAAGCACTGACGATCGGCCGTAGCGTGGCTACAAGACCCCTGTCGCCCAGACCGACCCGTTTGTGACCCCTCGCTTCGGCAACCTTGCCCTAACAGCCCTGGCGGCCCTGAGCCTGGCCCTGTTGCCCCGCTCGGGTGACGCCCAGGTGGGCTCCAACATGAAGGATCAGATGATCTTTCACTTCTGCAGCAAGGCGATGACGGCCGACCTCGAAAAGGCCGGCAAGACGCCCCCCAGCGGCATGGTCGACCACACCTGCGCCTGCGTGGTGCAACAGATCAACGGCCGTGCCTCGATCGAGCAGGCCAAGGCGATCTGCCAGGCCCAGGCCCAGCAGAAGTACGCGCTGCAGTAACCGCCGTTGAGCCAACCGCGCCTGCACCCCCGCACGATCGAGGCCGTCAAGGAGCGAGCCGACATCGTTGATGTGGTCGGTGAGCACGTGGTGCTCAAGAAAAAAGGTCGTGAATTTGTTGGCATCTGCCCCTTTCACGACGACAAGTCGCCGTCGATGACCGTGTCACCGGCGAAGCAGTTCTATTACTGCTTTTCCTGCGGCGCCGGTGGCAACGCCATCAAGTTCCTGATGGAACTGCAGCGCACCAGCTTCAGCGAGGTGGTGCTGGAGCTGGCGCGCAAATACCAGCTTCCGGTCGAGACCCTCGACGGCCCCCAGCAGGAGCGCCTGCGTCAGCAACTGTCGCGGCGCGAACAGCTGCATCGGGTGATGACGCTGGCCGCGGGGTTCTTTCGTACGGCACTGCAACAGCCCCAGGGACAGGCCGCGCTCAGCTACCTGCGGGAACAACGGGGCCTGCAACCGGCCACGATCGACGCGTTCGGGCTGGGCTATGCCCCCGAGGGCTGGGACGGACTGCTCAACCATCTGCAGCGGGTCGAGGGCCTCGCCCCCGAACTGCTGGAGGCCGCGGGTCTGGTAGTGGCCCGCAAGGGCGGTGAAGGGTTCTACGACCGCTTCCGCCACCGTCTGATGGTGCCGATCAAGGACCGTCAGGGTCGGGTGATCGGCTTTGGCGGCCGCAGCCTGGATGGCAGCGAACCGAAATACCTCAACTCACCCGAGACCGAACTGTTTGAGAAGGGGAAGCACCTGTTCGGGCTCGATCTGGCCGCCGACGCCATTCGCCGCGATGACCGGGCTGTGGTGGTGGAGGGGTATTTCGATGTGATCGCGCTCCACGCCGCGGGCATCAGCAACGCGGTCGCCGCGCTGGGCACGGCGCTCAGCAGCCAGCAGATCACCCAGCTCTGCCGTTGCTGCGACAGCAAACGACTGATCCTCAACTTCGATGCCGACGGTGCCGGGGTGCGTGCCGCCCAGCGGGCCATCGGCGAGGTCGAGCAACTCGCCCTGCAGGGGCAGCTGGAGCTACGGGTGCTGCAACTGCCGGCTGGCAAAGATCCCGACGAGTACCTCAAGCAGCACGGCCCGGGCGACTACCGCGCCCTGCTCGATCAGGCGCCGCTGTGGCTCGACTGGCAGATCGAACAGGTGCTGGCGGGTCTGGATCTGAGCCGCTCCGACCAGTTCCAGCGGGCCGTCGGCGGGGTGGTGGGCCTGCTGGGCAAGCTGCCGGTGAGCGCGGTGCGCAGCCGCTATCTGCAGCAGGTGGCCGAGCGCCTGGCAGGAGGGCAGGCGCGCCTGGCGCTGCAACTCGAAGAGGACCTGCGTCAGCAGGTCAAGGGCCAGCGCTGGCACGGCCGCTCCAGCCGCTGGGAAGGCCCGGGCGAAGCCGGCCTGCGCGAGCGGGCCGAAGCCGAGATCCTGCGGCTCTACCTGCATTGCCCCACCGAGCGGGCCGCGATTCGCCAGGAGCTGCACCGCCGCGAGCTCGAGGACTTTGCACTGCAGCACCATCGCCTGCTGTGGGCCGCGATCAGCACCCTCGAAGAGGACAACCTGGGCAATGGTCAGCTCGAGGCGATCAGCCGCGGCCACGCCGATGGCCATGCCCTTGCCGACCTTGATTTACCTCGGCTCCTGGGCGATCAGCTGCTGATCGATCAGGGCGAACTGCTCAACCGGCTCACGCCGCTGCTCGAACCCACCGAGGTGCAGCGCGCGGCCCTGGGCCAGCCCCTGCTGCAGCTGCGCGGGGCGGCCGCCACCCTGGAGCGGCAGAAAAGCCTCAAGCGCTGCAGGCATCTGCTGGACGCCTGGAGCAGCCAGCGCCTCAAGACCCTGGAGACCTGCATCGCCCGGCTGCTGCAGGAGGGCGAGGGCAAAGGGGCGGGCCCCGCCAACCCCACGGCCACCAATCCGGGGCTCGACATGGAGGCCCGGATTGACAGCCTCTTCGCTGAGCTGAACCGGGATGCCCTGCGCTTTCAGACGCTGTACTACAGCGAGCGCAAGCATGTGGAGCATCTCGACGATCAGCGCCGCGCCCGGCTGCACGAGGTGGCAACGGCGCCACAATGAGACGGCGCCACAATGAGGCGTGATCGTCACCCCCCACGGCCAAGCGATGGTTCTGCGTTCTTCTGTGCTGCTCCTGGGGCTTGGGCTACTCACGGGTGCACCGGCAGCCCTGCACGCCCAGGGCCTGGTGCCCGACAGCCAGATTCGGGCCATTAACACCGCCCGCAACGCCGCGGTGACTGCCAACGGAGGGCTCTCGGTCTACCGGCCCGCCAAGTGCATGTTTGAGACCACCAATCCGTTCAACAAGTGCCTGATCAGCAACGATGACAACGGCTTCGTCTTTCGCTTTCTGGGAGGTCCTCCCGGCTGGCAGCAACTGAACCTGCAGCCCACCCTGCAGACCCAGATCCGCATCTCCAGCGATGGCCGCACCGTGCTGCAGACCATCTACAACGGCCCGCCGCAGTCAAACGGGCAGCAGTGACAGAATGAACTCTCTGAGTGGCCCAGGCTGAATGGCTTGCCCTCGCTGCGGCTGCCGCATCATCAGCAAACTGGGTAAGGGCCACGCCGGTCAGCTGATCTGCGCCGACTGCGGCCTGGATCTGACCGCCAGGCTGGCGCTTCAGCGCAACGGCACCGGACTGGGCAGCCAGTTCATGACGATTGTCATGATTTCGGTTTTCGGCATCACAGCGATCGCGTTGATGGTGATCAAGGACCGTCGCCCCGAGAGCCTGGATCCAGGCACTGCGGGCACTGTCGATCTCAACAAGCCCCGTGACAGCGAGAGGGGCCCGTTGCGATGGATCGTTGTGCCGCGTCTGCCCGGACCCATGAATCCCTGAGGGCTTCACGGACAGGGCTTCAGTGAGCGCGTCAGTCGGGCTCCTCGAGATTGAACCGCTTCCAGCCCGCCAGCACGCCGAAGATCGCTTCAGCGCTGATCAGGCCCACGAAGGCACCGAATTCATCGACCACCACCCGCAGCGATGACGGGTCACCACGCCTGAAACTGGTGAGCAGCCGGTCGGCCCGGATCACCTCGGGCACGTAGGCGGGTGCCTCGGCCAGGGCCGCCACGGGCTGGTCGGTGGGGCCAGCGGCCAGGGCGGCAAGAGCCACCTCGCGGCGCAAAACCCCCATGACCTCATCGACCTCCTTGCCCAGCAGCACCCAGGCCGAGCCCGCCGGGGCAGCCACGATGGCATCGGCGGCCTGAGCCAGGCCCAACTCCACCGGCAGGGTCAAGGTGGCGACCCGCGGCGTCATCAGATCGCGGGCCGTGAGGTCGTTGAGGGCAAAGACCTTGCCGATCATGGCTGCCTCATCGGCCTCGATCTGGCCCTGCTGGCTGCCGAGGCGTGCCAGCAGGTGAATCTCATGCTCATTGGTGGTCAGTTCGGCCGTGGCCGTCAGCGACGGCATCAGACGCTCCAGCAGCACCAGCAGGGGCCGCATCAGCCGCTGCAGCAGCAGCAGAGGCCGTGAGACCGCCAGGGCGATCGGCATGGCAAAGGAATTGCCGACGGTCTTGGGGAAGATCTCCCCGAACAGCATCACCACCACGGTGAAACCGATGTTGAACAGCAGCAGGGCCAGCTCGCTCTGACCGAGCCGGTCGAAGGCATGACCGGCCTGCACCCCCAGCAGCATCGATCCCGAAATCTGGAACAGGTTGTTGAGCACGACCAGCAGGGCCAGGGAACGGCCAGGGCTGGTCTTGATGCGCTCCAGGGCGACGGCTCCACCGACCCGCTGCTTGGCCAGGGTGTGCAGCTGGATCGGATTGACCGAGAGCAGCGCCGCCTCCGAACCCGAAGCCAACGCCGAGCCCACCAGAATCACGCCGGCCAGCAAGGCGAGCACAACAAGCGGATGCATGGCGAAGGCCGAAGCCGGTGTGAGGGTGTCGCCTCTTTTTAACCTGCATCCGGGCTGGCACCCATGGGGCGCTGCAGACTGGTTGTCATGAACAGGAGTCCCGCAGCCCAGACCTTGAGCCGCCTGCAGCACTGGCGGCACCGGCTCACGGTTCCCCAGTTCACGGCGGTCACGGGTCTGCTGGTGATCGCCGCCGGCACCGTGATCCTGGCCTCACCCCTGTGCTCCACCGATGCGGTCGGCCTGTGGGAAGCCCTGTTCACGGTGACCTCCGCGATCACCGTGACCGGGCTGTCAATCATTGACGTGGGCAAGGATCTCACGCCGATCGGGCAGGGTGCCCTGGCCGGGCTGATCATGGTGGGGGGCCTGGGCCTGATGGCCATCACCACCTTTCTGCAGGGATTCGTGCAGGGGCGCAGCGGCCTGCGTCAGCGCCTCGACAAAGGCCGTGCCCTCGACGAATTCGGCGTCGGCGGCATCGGCCCCACCTTTCATCAGATCCTGCTGGCCGCCAGCTGCCTGATCGGCCTGGGCACCCTGATCCTCTACAGCTTCGGTTTCACCGACATCGAAAACCGCGGCGCCCGGCTGTGGGCAGCCCTGTTCCACTGCATCAGCGCCTATAACAACGCCGGCTTCGGCCTCTGGGCCGACAACCTGGTGGGTTACCAGTTCAATGCCGTGGTCTGCGGCGTGATCGGCTCCCTGATCGTGATGGGCGGCATCGGCTGGCGGGTCACCAATGACCTGTTGAACTTCAAGTTTCGATTGCGGCGGCTGCGCAACCTCAGCCTTCACACCCGCCTGGTGCTGCGCTCCACCGCACTGCTGATCGCCATCGGCACCCTGGGGTTGCTGTTCACCGAACAGTTCAGCCCCGATGGTGTGGTGCAGAAACTGGGCCTGCTGCCCCGCCTGCAGGTGACCCTGTTTCAGTCGATCACCACCCGCACGGCCGGCTTCAACACGGTGCCGTTGTCGATCGAGACGATCTCCGACGCCGGCCTGCTGCTGATGATCCTGCTGATGTTCATCGGCGCCAGTCCGGGGGGCACCGGCGGCGGCATCAAGACCACCACGTTTGCGGTACTGGTCGGAGCCACCCGCTCGACACTGCAGAACCGTGAAGGAGTGGTGATCCGCAACCGGCTGATCCCGGCGTCGGTGGTGCTCAAGGCGATCGGCACGGCCCTGGCTTCGGCTGGGTTTGTGGTGATCATGACCCTGCTCCTGGGCATTGCAGAAGCCATTGGCGGCAAGACATCCGGAGCCGGCTTCAGCTTTATTGAAAACCTCTTCACCTGCATGTCGGCCTTCGGAACCGTGGGGCTCGACGTTGGCGTGATCGCCAATCTGGGACGCTGGGCCCAGGCGGTGGTGATGATCTCCATGTTTGTCGGACGTCTCGGAATCCTGCTGGTGCTCTCCGCGATCTACGGCAACCGGCCTCCGTCGAGGGTGGGATATCCGCGCGAAGAGGTGTATCTGTGAGGCCCTGGCCTCGACAGGTCAGGAGTCCCATGCAACCACTGCAGCCGATCCTCGCGTTCCACAGATGACAGCCTTCCTTGCGGCCGCCCAGCAACCCGCCGGCGCCATCACCCTGGTGATCTTTGCCACGGCTATCGTGCTGTTCATCACCGGTTGGCTCGCACCCGAGGTCACTGGCCTGTTGGCCGCGGCCCTGCTTGTGAGCTTGCGGGTGCTGAAACCTGATGAAGCGGTACAGGGCTTTGGAAGCCCGGCTCTCATCACCCTGATGGGGCTGTTTGCCCTGTCTGCAGGATTGTTTCGCAGCGGAGGGCTCGATCGCCTGCGCGCCCTGATCGGTAGCGATGCGATACGCAGTCCCAAGCGCATGATTGCCCTGATGGTGGGGGTTGTCGCTCCGATCTCCGGATTCATTCCCAACACCCCGATCGTCGCGACGCTGCTCCCAGTGCTGGAAAACTGGTGCCATCGCCGCGGCATTTCACCATCCAAGGTGCTGCTGCCACTGTCCTTTGCCACCGTGCTGGGCGGTACGATTTCACTGCTTGGCACCTCAACCAACCTGCTAGCCAGTGACGTGAGTCGGCAGCTTGGTTTTGGCCCTTTGGAGCTGTTCAGCTTCACTGCAATTGGCATTCCTGTCTGGCTGATCGGTGGGCTTTACATGATTCTGGTCTCTGACCGATTGCTGCCCGATCGTGGATTGGACCATGACGATCTAATTGGCTCCCTGGCTCGAGAGGGTTATCTCACTGATGTCTTGATTCCGGAAGGATCCGAACTGATCGGTCAGACCCTCCACCGCAGCCGCCTACAACGTCGCTTTGATATCGACGCGCTCGAATTGCACCGTGGTGGACAAACATTCAGTGCCCCTCTTGCCGATCTCAACCTGCAGGCAGGCGATCGGTTGTTGTTGCGTTGCAACCGCGACAACCTGCTGCGTCTGCAGCAAGAACACACTGTGACGCTTGCGCCGATCAATGACGAGCAAGGCGACCTGCGGGAGCTCGCCGGTGATGTCGGATCCCCCATGCGCGTGGTTGAAGTGTTGCTCCCCAATGGCTCAACCATTGCCGGAACCAGCGTTCGAGATCTGCGGTTTCGTCAGCGTTACAACGCCACCCTGCTTGCTGTGAGGCGCGGCAACCAAGTCCTGCGCGAGTTGCTGGGGCGCGTTGTGCTGCATGCAGGAGATGTGCTGCTGTTGCAGGCTCCTCTCGATGCAATCCGTGGCTTGCAGGACAGCAACGATCTCGTTCTGCTCGATGAACTGGAAAAGGACCTCCCCACCACCAACCGAAAATGGGTCGCAGTTCTTGTTGCAACACTGGTGATCGTGTTGCCATTATTCAAGGTCATCAACCTTATGGCGGCAGTACTGCTGGCTGTGGTGATCATGGTGGCGACAGGCTGTCTACGCCCCGGTGAGCTTCAGCGCTCCATTCGCTGGGACGTGATTCTGCTACTCGGTTCTCTGTCGTGCTTCAGCGAAGCCATGCAGAAAACAGGCCTGGCCGAAGCCCTGGCCACTGATCTGCTGCATGCTCTCGAGGGATGGCCGACCTATGGGGTCCTATTGGTAGTTTTTGTGATGTCCCAGTTGTTCACGGAGACCCTGAGCAATGGCACGACGGTTGTGCTTCTCATGCCGATCGCTACTGCGATTGCAACAGGCCTTGAGCTACCACCGATGGCCTTCATCTATGCCATCACAATTGCCGCCAGCCAAAGCTTTCTCACACCAATCGGCTATCAGACCAACCTGATGGTGTACGGACCAGGTCGTTATCGTTTTCTAGACATGACGCGCTACGGGGCTCCTCTCACTATCGGCCTCGCTCTGGTCGTTCCCTGGCTGATCTGTCGCCAATTCGGCCTCTAAACATGGCAGCGCCTAGGCCAAGTGAATTTCAAGATCTGTGATTCACCGCAATGGTGATTCATTGAGACTGTGATTCATCGAGACGATTGGCGACTCACGGCAAGAGCTGCAATCGGCCATCCAGATCCGACTTGGCTGTGCATTGCTCCGACATTGCCATCCGCATGCGATCCAACAGGATCCTCAGCCCAATTGATCGCCTCCAGCAATCAGGATGAGGGCTTTGATTTCTGCGCCACATCTAAATCGTAGGCATGTTTGTGCTGCAGGTAAAAATCAAGCGCCTCAAGAACAACCGTGCCAAATGACTTAGCCTCAAGGATCGCTAACAGACGCAGCGCACGATGCATTTCATCAGCCACTGAAACCGTGATTCTTCGCATTGACTGACCAGCGCCAACCCGCATCAAAAAAGAGAGCATAAGTCAAAACTATTAGGCATTACTGTGAAAGCAAAAATGCAGATTTACAGCACCTCAGCTATAACTGTGAAGTCCCTCGCCCGCTTGTGCATCGCTGCCATGCAGCCGGCTCAGCGGGTCCCGCCCGAGCGCGGTGCTGCGCTGGCGTAGCCGGGATCCAGCCAGCATCGCGGCAGAGGCTCGCCCGAAGGAAACCGCAACTCGGCCTTGAGAAACGACTCGGGATCCTGCAGTTCTTCGCCCGCGTGGAAGCGGCCTTCCACCCGCAACGCAAACGGATCCATCAGGGGCTTCAGCTGCCCCACCTCAACGAGGCTGCCGTCGGGGCAATAGGTCAGAAACATGCGCAGCGCGGGGCAAGGGAACACGGTCCGCTCCAACCTCCCAGCTCCGGCATGCGCGCGGCTCTCGGCTCAGCAACACCGCTGGCCATGCGCCGCAGTTCTCTTCACCACTGCGGCATCGGGCCGTCAGCCCGGGCTGGCACCGTTACACCCGGCAGGCATTCAGCCGCCAAGGCCTGATTTCCACCATGCCCCTGTTCAGCACCCATCGCCCCGCCCGACTCTGGCTTGCGCCACTGCTGCTGGTTCCCGGCCTGATCGGCAATGTCTGCGCCGCGGGCGCTGCCCAGGTGGGCACCAGCCAGGGGGTCAACTTCGGCCAGGCCGTGATCAACAGCTCGTGCACCGTGACCACCGGCGATGGATCGATCGGCGTACGCACCAACCGCAGCCTGATCACCTCCGACAGCGCCGAAACGGGCAATTTCACCGGTACCCGGGCCGCGGCCTCGATCTCGGCCCTGAGCAACCTCACCGACAGCGCCGTTCTCAAGGTGGAGAACCCCACCCTGGGTGGCGGCACAGCGGCAAGCAGCGCGCAGGTCAAAGTTGGGACCACTGGCGCCACCTGGGGAGCTGCGGGCGAGGTCAGACTCGGAGCCGACGGCACCCTTGAGAGCACCCCGGTGCACGTGCGCTTCAGCACCACCGACAACAACAATCGCTTCGCCACCGGCACCTACACCGCCAGTGCCACGGTGAGCTGCTACGAATGACCCTGTTGGCGAGGCCCCTTCGGCGGGGTCTGGCGGCTCTGGGGCTGGTGCTGCTCGGCATGCCGAGCGGGCCGGCCCTGGCCTTCGGCCAGGCGCCTCTCAGCCTGAGCGAGCGCAGAGGTGTCGTACAGCTCAATAATCCGGGCCAACGCAGTCTTCGCCTCCACCTTCAGGTGTTTGCGGCGGTGCCGCAGCAGGGCCGCGCCAGCGCCGCCCTCACCCCCCTGCCGCTCGAGCAGGCCGAGCGACTGATCCGCCTGCGGCCCAGCCAGTTCCGGCTGGCGCCAGGAGCGAGCCGCACTGTTTCCTACACCGTTCTCGATCCCAGCCAGGACTTCTTCTTATGTGGCGTCTCGCTTCAGGGACTGTTCACCGTGCGGGTGTGCTCGCGCTGGCGCTCGGCGGCGGCAGCCTCTGCGGCAGCCTTCCCTGGCAAGGCGCCTTAGCGCAGATCTTTCTGGCTCCGACCCAGCAGTTTCCCCAGGGCTCACGGGTCTCGATCGACCTGGGGGGCCTGCGCTGCAACGCCGATGGCGGCGCGCTGCCGAGCCTCTCGCTCTCGGCCGGGGCCTACCCCGACCAGTGGGGCAACAACGTCAACGTTGCCCCCAACGCCAGCAGCAGCATCGGCAACCAGAGCAGCCTGCTGGCCCTGGTGACGCTCAACATCCCGCTGGCCCGCAGCCGCAGTGAGTTCAGCTGTCAGACCCTGCTCAAGGACGCCCAGATCAAGGCCCGGATCGACAATCTGCGCCTGCTTGTCGAGGAGAACGTGATCAGCGAAAGCCAGTACCAGAAGGCCCTGCGATCCCTGTTCGGGGCGCAGTTCGTCGAGCTGGGCGTCAACGCCGCCAACCCAGCGGCCGGTGTGTCGGTGGTGCTGCCCTCAGCGGGCCAGAACGCGGGGGATCTGGGCCAGGCAGGTGGTGGCCGCCCGCGACAGCCGTGAACGGCGCATGGCCCAGGCGGGCTGCAGGCCGCAGGCGGCCCACTGCACGGCGCCGCGGCCATAGCGCCGGTTGAGCCCATCGATCACCGCCATCAGCCGCTCACGGCGCTGCTGCTGCTCGGGGGTGGTGGGCACTAGCAGGTGGTGCTGCAGCAGGTCATCGGGTTGCAGCTGTTGCAGCAGCACACCGGCCTTGACCAGAGCCCTGTGGGGGCGAAACAGGCGCTCGGCCAGGGGCAGGGCCGCCGCCAGCAGCACGGCCGTGTCGTTGCTGGCCAGGGGCAGGGTCACCGTCGCCGAGGCGCTGTAGAAGCTGGCGGGTGCAAACGGACTCGTGCGGACAAACACGGTGATGGCGCCGGCCCGCTGGCGCTGCTGGCGCAGCTTCTCGGCCGCCCGCACCAGGTAGGTGGCGATCGCCTCGCGCAGCTGCGCGAGGCTCTGCACCGGCTCGCTGAAACTGCGGCTGACGCAGGTCTCCTGCTTGGCCGGCGCCACGCTGATCAGCGGCAGACAGGCGTGACCCTGCAGCTCCTGCTGCAGCCGCAGCCCCACCACACCGCACTGGCGGCGCAGCTCGCCGGCCGGCATGTCGCGCAGGGCGCGGGCATGGGCCACCCCCCGCAGGCGACACCAACGGGCCAGGCGCCGGCCGATGCCCCAGACCTCTTCAATGGCGATGGTCTCGAGCAGGGCCTCGACATCGGCGACGGCGGCCAGATCGAGCACGCCACCACGGGCTGGATCGACCTTGGCAGCCCGGTTGGCGATCTTGGCCAGCACCTTGGTGCCGGCGATGCCCACCGCCACCGGCAGCCCCAGATGGCAGAGCACCTGGCGGCGCAGGGCACGGCCCCAGTCGCTCAGATCGCCGCCGGCAGGCCTGTGCAACAGCCCGAAGGCCTCGTCGATCGAGTAGATCTCGAGGCTCTCGACCCAGCGCTCCAGCGTGCTCATCAGCCGCTGGCTCATGTCGGCGTAGAGGGCGTAGTTAGAACTGCGCACCACGACCCCGTGGCGCTCGAGCTGGGCGCGCACCTTGAAATAGGGCGTGCCCATGGCGATGCCCAGGGCGCGGGCCTCGGCACTGCGCGAAACGATGCAACCGTCGTTGTTGGAGAGCACCACCAACGGGCGGCCGATCACGGCCGGATCGACCACCGCCTCGCAGGAGGCATAGAAGTTGTTGCCATCGATGAGCACCGTGGCCAGCGCCATACCCCCCTCTCAACAGCACCGGATCACGCAGCGGGCGACCCCCAGCAGCTGATGGTCGCCATCGGCCGGCAACGGCAGCAGCGGATAGGCCGGATGGGCCGCTGCCAGGGCCAGGCCACCCCGCCAGCGCACCAGGCGCTTGACGGTGAAGCCGTCGCCGAGCCGCGCCACCACCACCTGACCCGGCCGGGGCTCAAGACCGCAGTCGACCACCAGCAGGTCGCCATCGCCGATACCAGCCCCCTGCATCGAGACACCCCCAACCCGCAGCAGCACGGTGCAGCCAGGGTCACGCACCAGCAAGGCAGCCAGATCGAGGCCCAGGGCAAGCTCCCCACGACAGACCCCAGACTAGTACATCTGTACGAGGCGGCTGATGCAACAGCCGCACTCCAAGGTGGCCCTCAGCGCCGCGGCGCCGGACCCGCTTCAGTCAAGTCAGTTCAGGCCGAAGCTCCCCGGGGCCCACTCGGTGATCAGACGCTCGAGCCGGACCAGCTGGTAACGGTTGTGCTCACTGGGGTGATGGGCATAGCGCAGGCGCAGATCCCGCAACTGGGCCTCCAGCGCATTCAGCACAGGATGGTTGCTGTTCACAGACGGGGCCCGGATACCAACCAAATCTTAAGCGAAACGGAAGCGTTTCGCACCATGCCGGCGCGCAGGCGGCGCCAACCACAACAGCCAGGCGCCAGAGTCGGGGCAGTCGCCACAGCTGCCATGGGTCGCCCAGCCCCCGATCGCCACAGCAAATCCCAGCCCCCGACCCCCTCACCCATGGTGATCAAGCTGCAGATCGCGGGGGCCGTGTTTGTGCCGCCACTGCTGCTGGGCCTGTGGCTGCAGCATCAGGGCTTCTGGTGATGACGGGGCCGCTGGCCGGGCAACAGGTGATGCACGGCGTGACGCACCACCCCCCAGATCAGCAGATGGGGGTCGTCGCCGCTCAAGACCAACGGCGCGACCGCCGGATCAGACGCCACCAGGCGCCAGCGGGGCGCGCGCCCCTCGAGACGCCGCAACAGCAACTGGCCGCCATGGGCCACCACCACCGTGGAGCCACACCGGGGCGCGACGCTGCGGTCAACCACCAGCAGGTCGCCATGGCAGATGCCCGCGGCCGCCATGGCATCGCCCTCGACCCGCAGAAAGAACGTGGCGCTGGGATGGGGCACCAGCTCCACATTGAGATCGATCGAGGCGTCGACATAGTCGGCCGCCGGACTGGGAAAGCCTGCCGCCACCGCCTCGAGGGCCAACGGCAGCAGCCACACCACACCCCCCGGGCACGGCTCGCCCAACGGCACCAGACCAGCCTCGCGCCCCACCGCCACCACCCAGACTGGTACAGATGTTCGCATGCCCGGGTCGCTGGTGGTGGCCTCGCTCAGCCCGGGCGCAGCTCCTGACCGGGAGCCGCCAGGTCGCGGCGATGGGGCCGATTGCCGAACTGCTCGCGGGCCAGGGCCAGCAGCTGGGCCTCGCTGCAGGCCGAGGCATCAACGCCGACGCTGGCGACGATGCGCTGCAGCAGTGCGGGGTGACGGTGCCTGAGATGGCGCAGCAGCAGGTTGCGCAGGTCGCTCTCACCGTGGCCATGGCCCAGCAGCAGCACCGCATCGGCGGCCTCGATCGCCAGGGCGATCTGCTCGAGATAGGCATGGTCAAGGGGGGCCCGCTGCCCGGCGATGTCACGGTCGTGGCGATGGCTGAGGTTTTCACCGCTGGCCCAGAGGCCATGGGGCCGCAGCACGGCCTGATCGACGGCCTCGCCATCGAGGCGAAACAGACGGGTCTGGCGATGGTCAAGAACCAGCACCAGCCGCAGGGCCTGATCCCCGCGGGGGGCATCGGGCACGGGCTGGGGATGGCCGGGGCTGATGCCGGCTGCCGCCAGCAGGTGGCGCAGCCGCTGGATCGCCTCGGCATCGAGAGCGCCCGCAGGCAACCCACCACCACCGGCATGGATCCAGCTGCGCGGACCCCGGGGAAAGACCACCTCCAGGCGCGATCCCTCCCGGTGCAGGTCGGCACCGAGGGCCGCCAGCAGAGCCTCCACCTCGGACAGGCGCAGGCCATGGGGCAGGGGATGGCACCCGAGCAAGGCCAGGGTGCGCTGGTGATGACGGCTGAGTTCAGGCATCGCCTGGTGGGCCACGACTGCCCCGATGCTGACGACGCCGGGGTGGGCTGACGGCCAGGGCGGAACGGATCCGCCCAAGGGCAGAACAGGCATCCCTACCTATGGTCAGCAGCCCGAGATGCCCTGAGACTGATGGCATCGATTCGGAGGCCCAGACATGGATGACACTCCACCCCGCCAGACGCCAGGAGTGCGCTGACCGCAGGCCCCTGCTCCAACAGTCTTGTCCTGATCTGCGGTTCCCCGGTTCACAGAACCACCCGATGCATCGTTTCAGGTGCCCCCGGGTTCACGGGAGCCGATCCTTGGACACCATGGCCCCAGGTGCCGCCTTGAGCAGCTCCGAAACGAACTGATCACCCAGAAGCAACGACGCCGCATCACTTGGTGAACCAACGCCCCCGGAACGTCCGGGAGCAGCCACCAGATCAGGCCTGTCCGGCCTTGGCGTCACCATTCTGCAATCCCGTTTTCAAGTCGATTTCACTGCTTTTGTGTTCACCCAGGCCCGGCACCGATGGTGTCGGGCCTTTTGACGTGGGCGGGCCATCACCACAGCCGCGCTGGAGCACCTGGCGGCGCAGGACCTGCAACGGCTCTGCGACCGGGGCCTGGCGGGCATAGAGCAGCGCCCAGGCCAGGGGCACATCGCCGCTGTCCAACGCCCGATTGATGGCGGCCATCCAGGCATCGACCCGCTGGCCCAGGGTCCGCATCAGGCTGGCGGTGGAGGCCATGCGGGCAGGGCCGGCGGCCCGCAGGCGCACGTGGGCAAAGGCATCGGCGGCCGCGCCCAGGGGTTGCAGCCGCAGCAGCACCGACTGACCCGGCTGCAGGGGTGGCAGGGGCCAGAACAGGGGCAGGGCCAAGGGCCGGCCGGCGGCGGCCTGGCGGCTCCAGAGCAGCCGACCCTGAGCGGTCTCCACCCTCACCTGCTGCAGCGGTTCGACCACCAGCAGGGTGGGAAACGCGGTGGGCACCTCGCCGAAGGCATCGGCCTCGTCGACGGGCTCGACCCGGGGGGAGAGCACGCACAGCACAACCGGGGCCCCCTGGCGGGTCGCCGACCGGGCCGGGAGCGGTGCCGCCGCCCAGGAGCCCAGCCCCGCCAGCGCCCACAGCAGCCCAGCCGCCAGAGGCCTCAGCAGCATGCCGTGTCGCCGCCGGCCCCGGTTGTGGCAAACGGCAGGGCCCCGCCACAACCGGGAAACAGGCCGAAATGACGCTGAAAATCCCCCACAAAGCTGAAATGGGGCGCCAGCCGGCTCTGCCGCAGCATCCTGAAGGTGTTGCCGCAGACCGGGGCAAGCCGGCCGGTCTCGAAGTGGTGGTGGGCGTCGAGATCGAAGGCATGGGGCTGGCCGGCCGCCGTGCCCAGATAGGTCACCGCCTGACCGTGGTCTTCGCAGGCATCCTCGAGCTGATCGAGGTGGAACAGCCGATAGGTGGCCGAGAAGAACCGGGTCTCGCCGGTGCGCACCGCCAGCTCCGGATCGGTGATCGCCAGCGGCCGACTGCTCACCAGCCGCGGATCGGCAAAACCATTGCGGCGGGCCAGGCGCAAAAAATCGTTCCAGTACAGAGCGCCAGCCAGGCACTCGCCGTACAGCACCGGATCGCCTCGGAGGCCGGGATCAAGACGGCGGTCGGCATAGACATCGGCGAAATAGAACTCACCGCCGGGTTTGAGCAGGTGCCGCACGCCGGCCAGCACCGCAGCCTTGTCGGTGGCCAGGTTGACGACGCAGTTGGAGACCACCACATCGAAGCTCGCAGGTTCCAGGCCGAGCTGGTCGAGCTGCTCGATCAGCCCCTCCACGAACCGCACGTTGGCGTAGCCGAACTGCTCGGCGTGCCAGGCCTGGTGGGCCGTGGCCACCGCCAGCTGCTCGGCGGTCATGTCGACCCCCACCACCACGCCGTCAGCACCCACCAGCTGCGACAGCAGATAGACATCGCGACCGCTGCCGCACCCCAGGTCGAGCACGCGCGCGCCCTGGAGCAGGGGTGGCGCCACCAGACCGCAGCCGTAGTACCGGGCGCTCACCTCCGGATGAATGCGGGCCAGCAGTGGCTTGAGTGTGGCCGGCACGCTGCTGGCATCGCAACAGGCGCTGGTGCGCAGATCGGCACTGCTGCCGAGGGTGCTGCCGTAGTACTGGCGCACACCCTGCTGCACAGCTTCGGCAGTGGTGGTTGCTGGCATGGGTTCGACACGGTGTGCTTTCAGGATGATCCCAGTTCAGGGATCAACGCAGGGCCCCACCACAGCTCGATCCGCTCCCGGCAGTGCAGCCAAAACAATGGCGCTCAACGGCGATCGGCGCTGCAGCGGGATCCCACTGCAACAGGTGAGCCAGGTGCAGCGGCGGCTGACCAGCCAGAGGCAGGCGCAGCATCTGGTTGAAATCGCAGTCGAAGAGCTGTCCCTGCCAGTCGACGCTGATCAGGGAGCGGCACATCACCTGGCCGAGGTTGGCGGGGTTGTGACTGCGCTGCAGCAGCTGCTGATAGGCCGCCAGCTCGCCGCGGCGTTGCAGCTGATCGGCGAAGCGTGCGATCGGCATGTTGGCCAGGGCCAGCAGATGGTTGAAGACGATGCCGTAGGCCTGGTCCAGATGCCGGCGGTAGGCCTCTTCCAGCTGGAGCTGGGGTGGCGGCAGGGTCGGCCCCTGGGGGTTGAACACCAGATCGAGCGTCAGCCCGCTGCCCACCTGGCCATAGCCCAGGGCGTTGAGCTGCTGCAGGCCGGCGATGCTGCGTTCGAACACCCCCGCACCGCGTTGCCGATCGACGTTGTCCTGCAGGTAACAGGGCAACGACGCCACCACAGAGACACCCTGGTCGGCCAGGAACGCCGCCAGATCCTCCTGGCCAGACTCGCTGAGGATCGTGAGATTGCAGCGGTCGATCACCCTGACGCCGAGGGCCCGCGCCTGGCGCACCAGCTCACGAAAACCCGGATGCAGCTCGGGGGCCCCGCCGGTGAGATCGAGGGTCGCGATGCCGCGGGCTGAAAGCACCGGCGGAATCAGCGCCAGCGTGCCGGCCTCCATCATCTCGGTGCGGTTGGGCCCCGCATCCACATGGCAGTGGCTGCAGGCCTGGTTGCAGCGGTAGCCCAGGTTCACCTGCAGGGTGGTGAGGGCGCCGCGCTGGAGTGGCGGAAATAGGGTCAACGGCGCCGCTGCGATGGCGCTCATGCCCGAACATCCCTCGGGATGGCTTGTGCAGCAGCCCACGACAGGCTGAACATGGGCAGAACCGCAGCGCGCCCATCCTGGCGCCCCGGAACCCAGCCTGACCGCCATGACCGACCTGTTCACTCCCCTGCAGCTGGGTTCACTCGCGCTGCCCAACCGCATCTGGATGGCGCCGCTGACCCGCTGCCGCGCCGAGGAGGGCCATGTGCCCGGAGCGCTGATGGCCGAGCACTATGCCCAGCGGGCCAGCGCCGGCCTGATCGTGGCCGAAGCCACGATGGTGATGGAGGGCCATTCGGCCTTCTGGCATGAACCGGGCATCTACAACGAGGCCCAGATCGCCGGTTGGCGGCTCACGACCGATGCCGTGCACCGCGCCGGCGGCCGCATCGTGCTGCAGCTCTGGCATGGGGGCCGGGCCTGCCATCCGCTGCTCAACGGCGGCCGCCAGCCAGTGGCGCCCAGCCCCATCGCGATCACCGGCGACGAAGTGCACACCCCCGAGGGCCAACAGCCCTACGTGGTGCCACGGGAACTGGGCGACGACGAGCTGCCCGCCATCGTCGAGGGCTTTCGGCTGGCGGCTCGACACGCGATGGCCGCCGGCTTTGACGGGGTCGAGGTGCATGGTGCCAACGGCTACCTGCTGGATGCGTTTCTGCGCGATGGCAGCAACCGGCGCTCAGGGCCCTACGGCGGGTCGATCGAACACCGGGCGCGCCTGCTGCTGGAGGTGCTCGAGGCGGTCGCGCTCGAGACGCCGCTGCTGGGGGTGCGGCTGTCGCCGCTCAACGGCTACAACGCCATGGCCGATTCGGACCCGATCGGCCTGATCACCTGGCTGGCCAGCCGGCTCAATGATCTGCCGCTGGCCTACCTGCACATGATGCGGGGCGACTTTCTGGGTCAACAGCAGGGCGATGTGGTCGGCCCGGTGCGCGAGCATTACAAGGGCCTGCTGGTAGCCAACATGGGCTACACCGCCGCCGAGGCCAATGCCGCCATCGCCGCCGGTGGCCTCGATGCGGTGGCCTTCGGCACCAGCTTCCTGGCCAACCCTGACCTGCCGGAGCGGTTCCGCCAGGGGGCCCCGCTCAACCCGGCGGACCCCGCCAGCTTCTACAGCTCCGGTCCGGCGGGCTACACCGATTACCCAACCCTCAACGCCAACTGATGAACCCCCAGCCATCCACCGACGTGTTGGTGATCACCGCCAGCAACGGCGAGAACCTCAAACTGGCGGAACGCTTCGCCGCAGCCGCCAGGGGGCAGGGTCAGTCTGCCGAGGTGCTGGATCTGACCGCGGTGGCGTTGCCGTTGTTCAGCCCCAGGGCCCTGGGCAACGGCACCCCTGACGCGCTGGCAGGCCTGCAGGCGATCCTGCAGGCTGCGCCGCGTTGGGTGATCTGCGCCCCTGAATACAACGGATCGATCCCGCCGGTGCTGACCAGCGCCATCGCCTGGCTGTCGGTGCAGGGTGACGACTTCAGGGCGCTGTTCAACGGCCGGCCGATCGCCATCGCCACCCACTCGGGCGGCGGTGGCCACACACTGTTGATTGCCCTGCGCCTGCAGCTGGCCCACCTGGGGGCCCATGTGGTGGGCCGCCAGCTGGTCAGCAACAACGCCAGCCCCGCCAAGGACAGCTCGATCACCGACCTGGTGGCCCGCTTGCTGCGCCTGCCCCCCGCTGACGCCTGAGGTTCTCGCCATGCCCCCTGGCACTCAGACGCCACAACTGCCGCCCGGCCTGGTCTGGCGAAGGGCCGGCGAACGCTTCCACAGCCGCAACGGCTGGCTCGACAGCTGGCACACCTTTTCGTTCGGCGGCCACCATGACCCGCAATGGATGGGCTTCGGTCCCCTGCGGGTGATCAACGACGACACCATCGCCGCCGGCCAGGGCTTCGGCATGCACCCCCACCGCGACATGGAGATCGTCACGGTGATGGTCGCGGGCCAGCTCAACCACCGCGATTCGATGGGCCACAGCGCCGTGCTTCAGGCGGGGGAGGTGCAGCGCATGAGTGCCGGCACCGGCATCGTGCACAGCGAAATCAACCAGGGGCCAGGGCCCTGCCGCCTGCTGCAGATCTGGATCGAACCGAGCCGCACGGGTCTCACGCCCGCTTACGAGCAGAAACCCTTCGTTGTCTCAGGCGACTGGACACCCCTGCTCGATCCCCGGGGTGAAGGTGGGGCCATGGCGATCCACAGGCCCGTGCGGCTGTGGCGGGCCCGGCCCGCGCTCGGCAGGCCACTGCCGCTGCCTCTTGAGACAGCGCCACAGACAGCGCCACTGATTTGGCTGCAGTTGATCGCCGGCCAGGCCCAGCTCAACCTGGCCGCCGCACCTGGGCCGCTGAGCCTGTCAAAGGGCGACGGTGTGGGGCTCACCGCCGGAGACGCCACGCTCACCAGCAGCGCCGAAGGCACCGATGTGCTGCTGTTTGCCATGGCCTGACAGGGGCGCGACCGCTGCCGACGCGCTGCAGATCGGCGCATACATTGAGACCGCCCATGGGGATGGCAACGCCCCGCCAGCTGCCGATGTTGAATCCACCCCACGGCTACAGAACCCTCGCCATCGTGGGCCTGGTCAGCAACATTCTGGCCCTGCCGCTGGGGATGGCCGCCATCGTGGTCGACCCCACCTGGCGCACCGCCAACATCGCCGTGGTCGCCGGTGCCGTGTTGCCAACCGCGGTGGTGGGCATCGTCGCGTCGACTGCCCTGCTGCGGTGGCGACGCTGGGGACAGGTGCTGGCGATCGTGACCCTGGCCATGGCCCTCACGGCAGGGGTCCCGTACGCCATCGTGCGACTGGTGCTGGTGGATCAGAACAGAATCCTGACGGCGGTGCTGGCCGCCCTGCTGACGGTGGCCAGCACCGCAACCCTGGTGTTCTGGTGCAGGCCTTCGGTCCGCCGCTACCTCAGTTGAAGCCAACCGACAAGGGGTTGCAGCGGGCGATTCCGAAAGATGTTGTGAAGACGACAGACCGATCGCTGCAGCGGGTCAATCATGAGATCAGTGTGTTGGTTGCGTTGTGGAACACGTTCTGCCCGCGGGTCGCTCCGGCGTGCGGCAGTACCGCCTGGTCGATCACAGTGGTTGCCCCCATCCGGTGCTCGACGACCTTTATGAATCCCTCGATGCCGCCTGGGACGAGGCCAGGGGTTGGTGGCATGAGCAATTCGGCGGCGACCAGGGTCCCGTCGGCATCGGCATCGAGGTGAGCACCGGTTGCGGCAGCTGGCGCACACTGCGCTATCCGGGCTGCTAGGCGGCCAGGCTCCAGCTTCAGCGGGGTCGCGTCAGCCTGAGATCTGCCGTCAGATCCGGTGGAGGCAGCAGGGGCGGCAGATGGGGCGTGGGGTCGTGGGCCAGGTCGCCGCGGTCGCCACTGCGCAGCTCAAAGTGAAGGTGGGGGCCGGTGGCCGAGCCGGTCATGCCCAGGGTGCCGAGCGCATCGCCCTGGCTCACGTCGGCCCCCACCGCCACATCGATACGGTCCAGATGGGCGTAGAGCGTCTGGATCCCGCCTGGATGCACAAGCATCACGGTGAGGCCATAGCCACCCAGCGACTCGGCCAGCACCACCCGCCCCGCCTGTGCTGCCAGCACAGGGGTGCCCTGAGGCGCAGCGAAATCGACGCCGGTGTGCATGCGCCAGGCCGAGCGGCGTTCCGAATAGCGCCAGCCCCAGGGGTCGATCTGCAGTGCAACCTGCGCCAGCGGATAGGCCAGGGCGGGCAACGCAGCGGCGACGGTGCTGCCACCGAAGGCAACGAGGGGGGCGACGGAGACCGTCAGCGGCACCGCCGTCGGCATCTGCACCGGTTGCTCGGCCCCAAGCACCGCCCCGTGCACAGCCCCCCACCCCAGCAGCAGGCCAGCGCCGATCAGACCGATCCGGCGCGACAACCGAGCTCTGACCACGGGGTTCACCACCGATCGGGCATGTAGATGCGCAATGTGCCGTATCCAAGTGGTGCTGGCGAGGGGTCTGGACCACTGGGGAAGGCCGTGACCTGGAACATGTAGGTGTCGGCCATGGAGGGATTGCTCCACGGCTTGAGCATCAGCGTGACCGTATTGCCGGGTTGCACAGGCTGCGGAAACACGACCCTGAAGGTGCGCTCCGCCTGGTCGAAGCGCACCTGCACCGGCACAGCGGGGCCCTGCTGGCGAGGTCGCCCCAGGAAGGCGCGACTGGCTTCGACATTGAAGGGAAACCAGCGATCGACCCCCCTGGTCTGGGTGATCACCAATTCGCCCAGGGAGGCGCCGGCAGCCGGATCGAGTTCAACCGTGAAGTAGTACTCGGCAAACGGTTGCCAGACCGTGGTGTAGTAGCTGATCAGGTCAACCGACCAGGGTGGCCTGCTGAAGTAGGTCCTGCCGTTGAGTTCCAGGGCCCGAGCATCGATGCTGAGCGCCAGGACCCCCAGCACCGCGGCAGGGACCCGATGCCGCAACCGACGCAGCAACGGTCCTGGGTGGAATCGAACCATCAGCATGATGCAGCTGTGGCTGAAACTAGTCAGATCAGGCTGATCAGACTGAGCCCACAAAGCCGATCGGATCCTGATCGCGGCGGTGCTGGCGCGTCAGGGCCGGCCCCTGGGCTCCAGGGTCGCCGCGGTCAAGCCGGGCTGTGGCCTCGAGAGCCTGCCGCAGCAGGCGTGCTGCATGGAGACCCATGTCACGCGGAACGCTGACACGGTCCCTCAGGTAGCGCAGCGCCGCGGCCGTTCCATCAGGAGGCCGGCAGACGGCCGGCTCAGGAACCAGCAGGCCCAGAGCGGCCCTCAGGGCCGCATCGACCCGTGGACTCTCGAGGGCTGTGGCAGCGGCCATGCGCCTGATCAGGGTAGGGCCATGGCGCAGCACCCGCCCCAGGGCCTCCTGAGCCGCCGCCGCCTGCGGGGCCAACCATGTGGTTTCGGGGTCAGGCTCCTGCACCGGCCAGGGCCCGGCGTCGATGGCAGCAGCCAGCTGGCGCTGCTGGGGCGTGCCGCTGGCATGGCAGCCCCCCATCTGGGGCGGCAGATCGTGCGCATGGGTGTGAAAGTCGCTCTGGGTGCCCCGGTAGGTGGATCGAAGCTCCAGCGCCGCAAACCAGGCGTGGATGCCGGGGTGCTCCCGGCGCAGCAGAAAACCCTTGTAGTAAGCAAGGCTGGCGCCCATGCGCTCGAGGTAGGGCACAAACACCAGATCTGCGGTGACCGGTTCCTGACCCAGCAGAAACGGCCCAGGGGTTGACGCCAGCGCGTCCTCCATCGCCGCGGCCAGACGCTGGAACTGCTGGCGGCAGCGCTGCTCGTCGGTGGCGCTGAGCCCCGGGGTGCACAACCACTGGCACCAGGCCCGAAACAGCAACCGTTCGAGCTGCCGCAGCTGCAGCACGGTCGGATCCTCGAAACCCAGAGGGCCGAGCGGCCCGAAGGTCTGCTCCAGCACGGCCAGGATGCGATCGCTCTCGGTGATGAGGCGACCATCGAGCTCAAGGGCGGGCAACATGCCCGAGGGCACCAACCGCGTGAACCAGGCTTCCTTCTGCCCGTAGCAGAACATCGTCACCTTGCGGATCCGGTAGGGGATCCGGCGCTCCTCGAGCCACAACCAGATCTTCTGGCAATACGGACACCAGGCGTGGTGATCGCGGTAGAGGGTGACCCGCACCGCCGATTCACTCTGGCCAAACAGACGCACGGTCGCCTGGGCAGTGGTGGGGCCGTGACAACGCTGGTGCTCGAGCGCCCCAGCCTCAGGGGGTGCGGCCCACTGCCGCAACGAATCCCAGCTCGGAGCCTGCATGGATCGGCAGAGGGCTGGAAGGACCCTAACGGGATCGCCCCAAGCGGCAGGCCCTGAGACCGACAGGGCTCACACTGCCCCTACGGTGATCCTTAGCGTCGAGCGGACTTTTTTGCTCCAGCGATGTTTGACGCCTTCACCAAGGTCGTTGCCCAGGCTGATGCCCGCGGCGAATTCATCAATGCCGGTCAGATCGACGCTCTGGCTGCCATGGTTGCTGACAGCAACAAGCGCATGGATTCCGTCAACCGCATCACCTCCAACGCTTCCGCCATCGTCACCAACGCTGCTCGCGAACTGTTCGCTCAGCAGCCTGCGCTGATCGCCCCCGGCGGCAACGCCTACACCCACCGCCGCATGGCTGCCTGCCTGCGCGACATGGAGATCGTTCTCCGCTACATCACCTACGCCGCCTTCACCGGTGACGCTTCGGTGCTGGAAGACCGTTGCCTCAACGGCCTGCGTGAGACCTACCTCGCCCTCGGCGTCCCCGGCGCTTCCGTGGCAGAAGGCATCCGCAAAATGAAGGACGCCGCCATCTCGATCGCCAACGATCGCAACGGCATCACCCCCGGTGACTGCTCCGCTCTGATGAGCGAAATCGGCACCTACTTCGATCGCGCTGCCGCTGCTGTTGCCTGATCCTCGGCAACCCAGCTCTTCCGATCCAATCTCTAGGTCCACCCTTCTTCTCTTCCAACCATGAAGACCCCCCTCACCGAGGCCGTTGCAGCCGCTGATTCCCAGGGCCGCTTCCTCTCCAACACCGAAATCAACGCTGCTTTCGGTCGTTTCGAGCGCGCCAAGAACGCCCTCGAGGCCGCTAAGGCCCTGACCGCCAACGCCGACTCCCTCGTCAACGGCGCTGCTCAGGCCGTCTACAACAAGTTCCCCTACACCACCCAGATGCAGGGCAACAACTACGCGGCTGATGCCCGTGGTAAGGAGAAGTGCGCCCGTGACATCGGCTACTACCTCCGCATGGTCACCTACTGCCTCGTGGCTGGTGGCACCGGTCCCATGGACGAGTACCTGATCGCCGGTCTCGACGAGATCAACCGCGCTTTCGAACTCTCCCCCTCCTGGTATGTCGAGGCCCTGAACTACATCAAGGCCAACCACGGCATCTCCGGCGACGCTGGCACCATCGCCAACAACTACATCGACTACGCCATCAACGCCCTCGTCTGATCTCTCAGACCAGCGCGTCGACCTCCATCGATGACCTTGGCCCCCGCTTCCTGCGGGGGCTTTTTTATTGGTGCCACGTCTCGCTGGGCAACACCGCTGTTACGAACCCTCCCGCAACGACGGGGGCATCGGCCAGGATCGGCTCACTGCCATGGGCCCGATGGCCGGAGAACCGATCAACGAGCAGGAAGCCCTGGCGCGACTGCGCCAGAGTGACGATCCCTCGATGCAGTACTACGGCGCCTGGTGGCTGGGGCGCAACCGCAGCCGGCACCCCGAGGCGGTGCCGCTGCTGATCGCGGCGCTCCAGCAGCGACGCCCCCGCGACCCCGGTGCCGGCGTTGAAGAGAACGCCGTGGCCCGCAACGCTGCACGGGCCCTCGGCAAGCTGGCTCCGGCAGCCCTGGAGGCGGTGCCCGAACTGCTGGCAGCCCTGGGCGACCCTGACGACGGTCTGCGGGAGGCGGCCGCCCGAGCCCTGGGGGATCTGGGCGCCCCCGAGGCGGTAGTCCCCATCTGCGCCCGCCTGGCCGGGGGACCGGCGGTGGCCGGCGCCCGCCAGGACAGCTGTCCGCGCCTGGTTGAGCCCTGCGAGGCTCTGCTCGAAGCCCTGGGCGACATCGGCGTGGCCGAACCCGACGTGCTGGCGGTGATCGAGCCCTTCACAGGCCACGACTGGCCGCTGATTCGCAGTGCCGCCGCCCGGGCGCTGCTGCAGCTCAGTGGCGAGCCCCGCTGGGCCGAGCCGCTGCTGGCCCTGCTTGGCGACAGCCAGCTGCAGGTGCGCCGCGCCGCCCTGATGGACCTGGGCGCTGCCGGCTGGCGGCCGGCGGTAGATGCCATCAGCACCACCCTGGCCGAAAACAGCCTCAAGCTGATCGCCCTGCGGGGCCTGGTCGAAAACGGCAGCGGTGAACCCGACGACGACGCCCTGCTGGCCGCCATGGACGCCCTCCTGTAATGAGCGTGCAACCCCTGATCAGCGCCGTCGAGAGCGCCAGCAGCGCCCTCGAGCTGCTGCGTGCCACCGCCGCCCTGGCCCGCAGCGCCGATGCCGCCGCGGCCCCCACCCTGGTGGAGGTGCTGGGCTTCAACAACCCGGGCGCCGCTGTGGCCGCCGTCGATGGTCTGGTCGCCATCGGCAGCCCGGCGGTCGAGCCCCTGCTGCAGCTCGATCCGCGCAACTACGGCGCCCGCGCCTGGGCGGTGCGGGCCCTGGCCGGCATCGGCGATGTGCGCGGGCTGGATCTGCTGATCGAGGCGCTGCTCACCGACGTGGGCCCCAGCGTGCGGCGGGCCGCCGCCAAGGGGCTGGGCAGCCTGCAGCTCGCCGCCCTGACGGTCGGCGAGCGCGCCGCCATTGCCCAGCGCTGCCTCGACGCCCTGGTCGGGGCCGTCAGCGATGGCGAGTGGGTGGTGCGCTACGCCGTGGCTGTCGGTCTTGAAGGCCTTGCCCTGGGTTGCGGCTGGTCACAGGACCACCCTGGCCACGGGCATACCTGCACGGCCCTGGCGCGGTTGGGCGACCCCAGCGACGAGGAGGCCGCCGTGGTGCGGCTGCGCGCTGCGCTAGCACTGCGTCGGTTGCAACCCTCCTGATTGCCATGCCCACGACGCGGGTGCTGTTTGTCTGCCTGGGCAACATCTGCCGTTCGCCAGCGGCCGAAGGGGTGTTTGTGCACCTGCTGGCGCAGCAGGGCCTGGGCGATCGCTTTGTGGTCGATTCAGCCGGCACCGGCGGCTGGCATGTGGGCCGCCGGGCCGATGACCGCATGCGGGCTGCCGCCACCCGCCGCGGCATCGATCTGACGAGCCGCGCCCGCCAGATCGACCTGGGCGATCTGCACAGCTTCGACCACATCCTCACCATGGATGACGACAACCTGGCGGCGGTACGGGCCCTGGCGCGCGAAGCAGGCAATCCAGCCGGCCAGGCCCAGATCGAGGCGATGACCCGCTACTGCCGCCGGCACAGCGGTGCCAGTGAGGTGCCCGACCCCTATTACGGCGGCCCCCAGGGGTTCGAGCAGGTGCTCGATCTGCTCGAAGACGCCTGCAGCGGACTGCTCGAGGCGCTGGTGCGCAAGAACTAAACCTGGGGCCAGGCGTCCTCGGGGACGCGGCTGCGGAACAGATCGACCAGCGCCTGGATCACCGCGTCGATCGCCATGCCATCGGTGACCAGCTCGGTCGCATCGGCAGCCTGCTGCAGCGGCGCGATCGCGCGGGTCGAATCCAGGTGGTCGCGTTCGGCGATCTGGGCCTCAAGCTCGGCCAGCGCGGGAACCGCAAAGCCACGCTGGCTGAGATCTGCGGCGCGGCGACGGGCCCGCTCGGCCACTGTGGCGGTGAGGAACACCTTGAGCTCGGCATCGGGAAACACGGCCGTACCGATGTCACGGCCTTCAGCCACCAGGCCGCCGCGTTGCCCCATGGCCTGCTGCTGCGCTGTGAGAGCCTCGCGCACGCAGCCATGGGCCGCCACGGTCGACACCTGCGCCGTGACCTCTGGGCTGCGGATCGCCGCGGTCACGTCATGGCCATTGATCGTGACCGCTTGGTCGGCTCCGAGTCGCAGCTCGAGACCGACCAGCAAGGGCGCCACAGCAGCAGCATCGGACGGGTCCACCCCTTGCTGCTGCACCCACCAGGTCACGGCCCGGTACATGGCCCCGGTGTCGAGGTAAACGAGACCCAGGCGGCTGGCAAAGGCTTTGGTGACCGTGCTCTTACCGGCACCGGCAGGTCCATCAATGGCAACGATCGGTGCGCGGGTCATCAGAAAGGTGTGATCGATCAGGCGGGCAGGCCCGCAGTGGACAGCCGCTGCCAGCAGGGCCAGCTGACCGGCCTGGTGCAGTCCAGCCAGCGTATGCGGCGAGACCAGCGCGACATAGTCGATCTGCAGCTGGGCGGCCTGCAGGTGCTCCCGCACCGCAGCGATCAGCGGGGCAGCCTGCCGCTCTGGCGAGCCTGGCAAAGCGGCCGCCGCCGCCAACGCCCGCGGCAGGGCCTGGGCCTGCTGCAGCTGCTGCGGGCTCAGGTAAGCATTGCGGGAGCTCAGGGCCAGGCCATCCGCCTGGCGCACGGTGCCGCAGCCCTCAACCACCACCGGCAGGCCAAGGTCGGCCACAACCCGCCGCAGCACCACCAGCTGCTGCCAGTCCTTTTCGCCCAGGAGCAGGCGATCAGGCCGTACCAGAGCCAGCAGCCTGGCCACCACGGTCGCAACCCCAGTGAAGTGGCCAGGCCGGCTGGCCCCGCACAGCACCCCGGTCAATGACGCCGGTGGGACGACCCGGGTGACCGCGTCAACACCGGCCGGATAGATCGTGGTGGAGTCGGGGGCCCACACGGCCGCCGCTCCCGCCGCCGCGGCCAGCAGCCGGTCCTGCGCAAGCTGCCTTGGATAGCGCGCGAGATCTTCGTTGGGACCGAACTGCAGCGGGTTGACGTAGACACTCACCAATACCGCCGGGAGACCCCGGCCCCTGGGCTCGGATGCACGGCGGATGAGTTGCTGATGCCCCTGGTGCAGCGCCCCCATGGTGGGCACAAAGTGCAGAGGCCCCTGCCGACGCTGCCGCTCGCACCACACGGCCAGCTCGTGTTGGGTGGTCAGCAGCGGCGCAGGCCTGAAAGACATCGTCGATGTTGGTCAACAAAAAACCCATCCGCCAGCGTGACGGATGGGCCTTGAGGATGGGACATAACGACTGCCTCTCAGCGGTCAGAGACCTCAGCGGCTCTCGAGAACCTCGAGCTTGACATCGGCCACACCACTGGAGATCAAGCCGAGGGCATTGGCCGCACCATGGGCCAGATCAATGACCCGGCCGCCATGGAAAGGACCACGGTCGTTGATTCGCACCACCGCGGAGCGGCCGTTCCAGAGGTTGGTGACCCTCACCCGTGTGCCGAAGGGAAGGTGGGGATGGGCCGCGGTGAGGGTGTCGCGCTTCAGGCGCTCACCGTTGGCCGTGCGGCCACCATAGAAACCCGGTCCGTACCAACTGGCTTGTCCCTTTTTGACAGCCATGACACGGGGGGCCGTGTCAGGAACCGGTGCCACGGGCACGGGCATCAGCGGCTGGTCGGGTTGGTCCTGCTCAACGGAACCGTCGGCCTCGCGAATCGCCAGATCGATGGCGGTCGAAGGGTCTGGTTGGGAGTTCAGGGATGCTGCGCGGCCTGACTCAGCAAGACCGGGGAGCATCGCACTGCCAGACAGAAGAACGACGAGGGCTCCGATGGAAAAGGATTGACGCATGACGAGCGAAACACGCTGCTGGAAGCAGCAACCGCGGAGAATCCGGGTTCATCTACGTTGGATTGCCTGGACGTGATGGGAACCGTTCCGTGATCAGCAGGCGCTGAATCGGAGCGGAGATCAACGCTGAAACCACGCAATTCGGCGATGGAGTTCCTAACGGGGGTTGACGACGCCGTGAACGTAACCCCCTCGAACAGACCGCTGGGCCTTGTTTTTTCCACAACGGACTGATCAGAATTTGTCATCAGCGATGGCATCGCTGCTCCTCACTGGCCTCCCGGCAGGCGGGGACCACCAGCTTTGATCAGCAGACCTGATGCCAAAGATCAGCGCAGCTGATCGCAAATTGTGTCAATTGCAAGACCGTCTACCCTCCAGCGCTGATGCAGGATCAAGGGAGCACCTCTTCACTTGATCCTGCAGCCATGGACTACCGCACAGCCGGCGTGGATGTGGTGGCGGGGCGGGCCTTCGTCGAGCGCATTCGCACGGGCGTCGAAGCCACCCATCGGCCCGAAGTGGTGGGTGGACTGGGGGGCTTCGGTGGTCTCACACGTTTGCCGGCAGGCCTGCGGCGACCGCTGCTGGTTGCCGGCACCGATGGGGTCGGCACCAAGCTGGAGCTCGCCCAGGCCCATGGCCGCCACAACGACGTCGGCATCGACCTGGTGGCGATGTGCGTCAACGACGTGATCACCAGCGGCGCCGAGCCGTTGCTGTTTCTCGATTACATGGCCACCGGCAAGCTGAGCCCTGAAGCCATGGTGGCGGTGGTGGAGGGGATCGCCGACGGCTGTCGCCAATGCGGCTGCTCGCTGCTGGGGGGAGAAACCGCCGAAATGCCCGGCTTCTACAGCCCTGGGCGCTACGACCTAGCCGGGTTCTGCGTGGCCGTGGTCGACGAAGAGGATCTGATCGACGGACGCCGCGTCGCACCCGGTGACGCGATCGTGGCGGTGGCCAGCAGCGGCGTCCACAGCAATGGTTTCAGCCTGGTGCGGCGAATCCTGGAAGCCAACGGCGTGAGCGAGACCACCAACCTGCCCGGCACGTCGCTGCGATTGATCGATGCCCTGCTGACCCCCACCCGGCTCTATGCCCGCCTGGTCAGAGATCTGCTCAAGGCCAACCTGAGCCTGGCCGCCATGGCCCACATCACCGGCGGTGGCCTGCCCGAGAACCTGCCCCGCTGCCTTCCCCCCGGCACCCGTGCCGTGGTGGACCCCGGCAGCTGGGAACGGCCGGTCCTGTTCAGCTGGTTGCAACAGGCTGGCGAGGTGCCCGAGGCCGACCTCTGGAACACCTTCAACCTGGGGGTTGGGTTTTGCCTGGTGGTTCCCCAGGACCAGGCGGAACGCGCCATCGCCCTGTGCCAGCAGGCCGGTCACGAGGCCTGGCAACTGGGGCGGGTCGAACCCAGGCCAGCGGGCGAAGAAGCCCTGGTGGGCCTGCCGCTGTAGCGCTGGCCGCCCGGCTGCGGCATTGGCGTCAGATTGCTGCGTTTCGTAGGGGCATGGTTCGCCCCCGAGGGAGCTGCCCCTAAGGTCGGATCCATCAAGGGCGGTTTCGCCCTCGGCATCTCGACATCGACCGGCTGAACGTCAATTTCAACTGACCCGGGGCCGCAGAACTCTCAGAGATTTGCGGTCACAGGTTTTCAGGGCTCCTGCCCCGAGCGCTGTCAGGTCAGACCAGGGTTCAACGCAACTGGGTTCAACGCAACAGGATTCAAGGCAACGACGACTCGAGCAACATCACCATGACTAACTTTTCTAGTTCCAGCGGATCTTCACGCCAGGTCGACCTCAATGGCGAGGCCGTGGGCCGCCGCATGACCCGTCGGCGCAGTTCGGCGGGTCCGGCCGCTCCGGTGCCGCCGCTGCGGCCCCAGCGCCCGGGCATGCCCACCGCTTCGCTGCCGCGCCAGATCGCAAAACCGACCTACCTCACCCTGCGGGATCACGGCAAGGTGTTTGTGGCCGACCTGCCGAGGCTCTCAGACGGGCAGCTGAGCCAGGTGGCCAAGGAAGCCCATGAGGTGCTTGAAAGCCTGGAACGCCGACTCAGCGAACTGGCCGGAACGAGCACCCCTGACGCGGGTGATCACGACATGCGCATCCGGGCCGCCACCAAACGCGATGTGACCGAACGCTTTCTGCGCGCCATCGATGAGGAGCAGACCCTGCGCCGCAACAATCCAGCGATCCGGGCGGCCGCCGGCGAATCACTGGCCCGGGCTTTTCTGGAACTGGCCCGACACCGACTGCCGGGTTTCACCTTTGACTCGCTCCTGCAGGAGGCCCTGGAGGCCTGCGGTCCCGATACCGCCGTGCCGGCCGATGCGGCTGGCCGCCGGGTGATTCCGATTGTGCGACGCGTCGAGGACCCCAGTGAGCAGCAGCCCCTGCCCGTGGTGCTGACCCCCGATTGCCTGAACCAGGCCGCCGGCTGATCCAGGCTCAGTCGCTGGCAAAGGGATTGGCCGGCATGCCCACAGCCAGGGTCCTGGCGGCGGCGTCCAGGGCCTGGCGTTCAGCCCCGTCGAGGCTCCAGCGGCTGGCGGCTGCCGCCAGCTGCGCCTGCTCGACCGTGCGCAGCCCGACGATCGGCATGGCCCCATGGCTGCGACACCAGTTGAGCGCCACTGCCGCCTGCGGCACCTGACGCGTGCGCGCAATGTCGGCCAGCGGCTCTAGCAGTGGTTGGATCCGCGGCCACAGCCGGGCAAACAACAGGCGCCTTGCACCGGTGGTCGCAGGCGCACTCGCAGCAGGCGGGCGGGCCAGCAACCCGAGGGCCAGGGGGCTGTAGGCGATCAACTGGATGTCCAAGTCGCGACACACGGCGGCCACACCACCGGGTTCGATCGGGCTGGTTGCCAGCAAGGAGCACTGCACCTGAAGGCTCGCCAGGCGAATGCCGCGGCTGCGCAATTGCCCATGCACCTGACGCAGTCGGCGGGGGCCGTAGTTCGACAGACCCAGGCTCGCCACCGCACCCTCGCTGACCAGATCGGCCAGACCATCGAGCAACGGCCCCTCCTGCCAGGGCGCGTATCGCGCCGTGCTCCAGTGCAGCTGCACCCGCTCAAGCTGACCGCCCAGCCGTGCACGGGAGGCGACAAACGCCCGCCTCAGGCCGCCACGGCCCAGCCGCCACGGGAATGGAGCCAGTTTGGTGGCCACCAGCAGATCTCGCTGAACATCGGGCGCCAGGGCCTGGCGAAAGCGCCCGAGCAGGCTTTCGCTGCGGCCCTCAAAGCGGCCGGTGCCATAGGAATCGGCCGTATCAAAGAAGCGCAGCCCAAGGGCCACCGCCTGCTCAAACGTGGCCTGCAACTGGGCATCTTGGGCAGGGTCGTAACCCCACAGGAACTGATTGCCCCAGGCCCAGGTGCCCACGCCGATCGGCACCGCTGCGCCGCCGTGCGCCAAGGTGGATATCGCCATGACCAGAGCCCGCTGCCGCCGATCATGATGAGCCAGCCCGCCGACCGCTCATCCAGGGGCCCCGTGGCGCCCCTGCAGGAGGCTCCACCGCCGGAGCCCGTGCTCTGCCAGCACTGCGGCCGCACCGCCAGCAACGGCATCAGTTGCATCGGAGCCTGCGTTGCCGATTCGGGCTACTGAAACGGTGCGACGCCCCAGCCACCGCCACGCCGCTTTGGTCGTGCTGCTGACGGGCACGCTGTTGCCTGCGACAACGCCACCAGGATCAACGCAACCAGTGGCAGCTCAGCCTGGGGCGCCACTGGTCGAATCCGAAGGTTTCGGTCGCTGGGAGAGTCCGCTCCAGCGTTGCGAACTGCTCTGGCCCCACCAGGGGCAGCAGCCCTCCAAACGCAGCCCCTGCGTCAAGGTCAGGGTCGACCAGACGATCGAAGGCATGCTGCGGGTGCGCTTCATCAATGGCCTGGGGGGCAGCCGTTATGCCAGCGAAGAACTGACCTTTGCCGGTCTGTTGCTCAAGCAGGACCAACCGATGCACTGCCGCAGCGGCAGCTGCCAACCCATCTGGCCGCTGCGACTGCAGGTGCACGGCGTGGCCACCAGGCGTTTTGATCCACGTGGCATCGCTGACCAGCTGCCCCACAATCAACTGGCCCGTGGCAATTGCAGGCTGGAGGCGCAGCAACTGGAGTGTGAGGCCAGCAACCGCGGCGGCCAGCGCTGGGAGGCCGTGGCCCAGCTGCAGACCACAGCCAGCCGCCAACCCTCTTCAAACGGCAACAACTGACCACTGCAGGCACTTCATTCAGGCGTTGATCAACACGCTTTGGCGTCAACACAATTGCATCGATGAAATGCCCTGAATCAGAGCAGGCAATGGTTGGTGGATCAACAAGGACACTGCTGTGTGGAGTGGCAGGTGGAGTGAGGCAGGGATTGCACTGCTGATCAAGGGCGCCAACAATCACGCCCTGGACGGCATTGATGGTTGCCAGGTCAAGGGTAAAGAGATTGGAAGCCATTCTCTGAGTCTCTATGGCCTTCCAGGAAGAAAGGAGAGGGCGGATTTCCATGAACTGCTTGCACTCAACGAACAACATGAAAACTGGAATCGTGGCACCTGATCGTGCACCTATTGCTGCACAAGGTGGGATACCGATGCGGGTACGCATCGTCACGAACCTCTCGTCGCTGAACCCTTCCAAACACGCATCCTCAGGATCGTGATGATGGTGGCCTCGGGCTTGCCGTCACGCTTGGCAGCCGCGGGCCTGCTGGGGTTTGCTTTCTTGGAGTTTTCACTGCCTCATTAGCGTTACAGACTGAACTTGCCTGTGAGGGCACATGAGATAGTGTGAATTCCATGGCAAAACAAGTTCGCCTGACTCTCGCCAAGGCCATCGCCAAGGCAAACCTTCGTCGCGCTGAGGCGGGCCAGAAACCCATCACGATGAACTCTCTAGCAGTTCAGGCAGGAGTCGCAGCGACCACCATCACCCGACTGGCCAGGACTGACAGCAAGGCGGCGTCCGCACTCTCGCTGGACCTGGCATCCAAGATCGTGACGACACTGGATTGTGGGATTGAGGATCTACTGGAGGTTATCAATCGATGAGAGCGCGCTCAATCCAGAGCATTAAATATACATTGACCGACCCCTTTAAATGATGGAAACAACGAAATTTTTGCCGCTGGCTCGGAGAGTACTTCGGCGTGATTGGGAGGTGTTTTTATTTGTTGCCATTGGATCGCTTCTTTTGGTTTCTTTGCAACTGATTGGAGACATGCCCAGCAGCCAAGATCAATACCCACTGGCGCGACAACTTGTCGAAATCCTGGACATGTTGAGATCAAAAGTGATGCCGGTGTTGCACCCTTTATCCCTGTTCGCTACTACCTGCTATTTGCTATTACCATTGCCCATAAAATTGCGAAGATCAATTGTTGACATATTTGCAGTTTGGTTTGCGCTAAGGATTGCCGACCTGTTTCTTCTCATCAACCTTCTTATCTTTCTCAGGATGACCGACCATGGCCAATTGATCGTGCAACTACTATTATTCCTTCCCTGCCTTTTATTGATGTGGGGCTGGGTTTACTGGAGAGTAGACGTAGGCAGTCGAATTGTGACCGGCAAGGAGATTTTTGACTTTAAGCTGCCAGGCGGAGCGTCGCCAACTATTTACGATTACTTCCTTGTATCCTTTACTTCACTTATCTCCAGCACACTGAATGGATTTTCGGGAAAGACGCGTACTGCCAGAACTTTAATCTTTGCCCATGGCGTGATGATGTGGGATGTTATGGGGCTGATGCTTTCTCGCGCCATCGCTCTGGTGTCCTCGTAATTTTGAATGCATTCGTGGATGGATTTGCCTGGAATCCTCTGTTTCTTGCTCACCTGGATCAAGCCCCCTCGCTGATGCTTCCCTTGTCATATCGCGGCCGCATTGATTGTGGCGGCATCACCTCCACCAATAGACCTCCCAGAGTTTCCTCACTTGCCTCTGGTGTTGCAAAGGTCGCCGAGTCGGTCACCGGCTCTGGATGCTTGTGCCCGTGATGCAGAAGGCGCATCACACCGTGGGCTGCTCAACCGGGAATCCGCACTGACGCAAAACCACCCGGGGCGTTTTGCTGGTTGCACTGACTGCCCTCCAATGCCCCTGGTTCCACGCTGGCGCTACATGACCGATGAGGCAAAGGCACTGACCAAGCGCACTGCCGTCTCTGCCCTGGTCGTGCTGCTGGCACTACTGGTCTTCAGGGCACTGGTGCCGTGGATGGTGTTGGCAGTGGTTGCCTGGTGGATCTGGAAGGCACTCAGGCAGCAGGCACCTTGAGGAACTGCGCAGCAATGGCGCCTTTCAGGGCGCTTGCCCAATAAAAAAGCGGACCCGTTCAGGACCGCTCGATGACCAGCCCTCACTCTATGAACTTCTGTAACGGACCGTGGATGGTCCGCCTATCTGCTTCTCTTCGCCCAGATCCGCTCCAGTGACCGCCTGAACTCGCCCTCGCTCAGCGGTCTTGCCAGGTCCCGCTTTCGCAGGGTGCTGCTGATCCACCAGATCTGGAGACCGCCAAAGGCAAGAGCGAACAGACCCAGTTCCAGGTATCCCCAGTTCAGAGGCTCCACAGACCCGCCCCTTAGCGCGCATCCATCGGAACGAACTCCCTCAACAGTGTTTGATTGAGGTTGTCCTCGCACCCCACCAGCAACTGCGGATAGATGCTGCCGTCCTTGTAGGGCGCGTAGGCAGCAGCGCACACCGCCCTGGTCGCCTCATGCCATTGCTGGAGGAGTGGAGCGGGTACCTTGCGCCGCAACCTGGCGGTGGACTGTTCCCAGGATTTGCTGGCGCAGAAGCGCATCTCCACGGTGTTCTCGCCAGGGCACTTGATCGGGGATTGCTGGGCGACAGCGGTAGAAGGGAGCAGTGTCACTGTCCCCAGCAGCAGAAGACGCTTCATCTATTCTGTTGTCTGTGCCTGCAGGGTATGGGCACTCTGTGGCGTTGGCGAGGATCTGACCAAGCGGTGTGCTCGGCAACCGCCTCGACGTGAGATTCGGCAGCAGTGGTGTCCTGAGACGGGATTGCAGTGCCTTCAGTGCGCCTTCATGAACACCTTCGGGAATCACGCCATCGCGTGAGCATTAAGACTCAGTACTGTTGATTGGTCGTCATGAGCGACGGGAAGACCCAACCCTGGCGGAGTCGAACACGCCAGGTTTTTTGTGACCTGCGATGACGCAGAGATGCGCCCATGTTGCCTGACCTTTTCGAAACACCAGGCCTGAAGAGCAGTTCGACGATCAAGGACAATTGAGGTGGCAGGCAGTTCGTCGGCCCCCCGTCGCTCGGCCTTGCTCCTCCCCTATTGCATTTGCAACCGATAATGAACGTCGTTCGCGCTTGCTTATCAGGTCTTCTGGCATCTTTTGCCTTGATCGCCACACCTGCCTCGGCTCAGCAGATGTTCCCTGCTGGTGGCAGCAGCGGAACCACTTGTCCTGGTGGGTCCAGTTACAAGGGGAGTGGCTACTGCCGTGCGACCAAACCAGGGCAACAGTTCTTCCCTGCAGGCGGCAGTGGTGGAACCTCATGCCCTGGAGGGTCCAGTTATGCGGGTGCTGGTTACTGCAAGACCCGCTGACCAGTCCTGTTCACAGGGCGAGGACTTGGCCAAACGGCGCGCTCAGTGGGCGACAAGGCGTGAGATTCGGCAGCAGTGGTGTCCTGGGAAGGGGGAAGGACGAGCGTCCAAAGAGTCTTGGAAGGCGAGTTCTGGATGCGCGTCAAAAATCCCAGCAACCACCTTGAACGACCTCCCGCCGCCCACACACAAAGAAGCAGAGCAGATTCTAGCGCGCCGCGCTACAAAAGATGTCCCAAAGGCTGAATCACGAAGCTTCAGCACAGCAAAACAGGGCCTTGGCGTTGCCTCAAGAAAAAGAGGCGGCACCCAGATTCGAACTGGGGGTAAAGGATTTGCAATCCTCTGCCTTACCACTTGGCCATGCCGCCGGCCTGGGAGCAAACTCCCAATGAGCGGATCGTATCAGCCATGGCATGGACGACCGATTGCTGGTTCTGAGCAATGGCCATGGCGAGGACCTGATCGCCCTGCGCATCCTGGAAGCCCTGGCCCGGCGCCGTTCTGGGCTGGTACCGCTGGTGCTGCCCCTGGTGGGAGCGGGGAGCGCCTATGCCGCGGCCGAAGCCGCCGGGCGGCTGCAGCGGGTGGGTCCACAACTTCAGCTGCCCAGTGGCGGATTCAGCAATCAGAGCCTGCGGGGTCTCATCGCCGACCTGCAGGCCGGCCTGCCACTGCTGAGCTGGCAGCAATGGCAGCGGGTGCGGGCCTGGGGCCAGAGCGGCCGCCCGGTGCTGGCCGTGGGCGATCTGCTGCCCCTGCTGCTGGCCTGGGCCGGCGGCGGGCCCTTTGGCTTCATCGGCACCCCCAAAAGCGACTACACCTGGGCCAGTCCGCCGCCGCAGGGCTGGGGAACCAGCCGGCTGGCCGATGCCTACCACCGGGCCAAGGGCAGCGAATGGGATCCCTGGGAATGGGCGCTGATGGCCAGCCGCCGCTGCCGCCTGGTGGCCGTTCGTGATGCCCTGACGGCCCGTGGCCTGCGCCGCCACGGCGTGGCCGCCCTGGCCCCCGGCAACCCGATGATGGACGGGCTGGATGCGGCGCCCCTGCCGGCAGCCCTGAGCGGACGTCTGCGCGTGCTGCTGCTGGCGGGCAGCCGCATGCCCGAGGCCCTGCGCAATGCCGAGCGGTTGCTGGCGGTGCTGCCCCATCTGCAGAACGAGCGGGCCATCACCGTGCTGATGGCCACAGGCCGGGAGCCCGATCCCCGGCAACTGGCCCCGGTGCTGCAGGCCCAGGGGTTCTCAGCCTGCTCCCCGGGGCTTGAGGCCGCAGCTCCGGCGGCGATCTGGCGGCGCGGTGCGCTCGAGCTATGGGTTGGGCCTGGCCGCTTTGACGCCTGGGCCGGCTGGGCCGACGTGGGGCTGGCCAATGCGGGCACGGCCACCGAACAGCTCACCGGGCTGGGCATTCCGGCTTTGTCGCTGCCGGGCGCGGGGCCCCAGTTCAAGGCCGGATTCGCCCGTCGCCAGAGCCGGCTGCTGGGCGGGGCAGTCGTGCCCTGCCGCGACGCCGCGCAACTGGCCGAAAGGCTTGACCTGCTGCTGGGCAACCCCCAGCTGCGCCATCAGCTCGGAAGCCAGGGCCAACGGCATATGGGCCCTGCCGGCGGCAGCGCCGCCCTGGCCGCTCTGATCGAGCAGCGGTTGCTGGCCGCGGGATGATGCCGCCAGCTCCGAGCAACCATGGCAGGGATCACTGATCGCAACTACAGCATCCTCTGCGGGCGGCTGGCCTCCCTGCTGGGAGTCAGCCAGGCCGCGGCCCGCCGCAAGGTCGACATCCGCGCCGCCCAGCAAGGCCAGCGGGAGATCTCGGCACGGCTTGCCGTGGCCGAGGCCATGCTCGCCGAACTGCAGGCCTGCGACACCGATCACCAGGGCATGCTCAGCGCCCAGCTGGGCACAGTGGGCAATGACGAGTACTTCATGGTCGAAGACTGAGCCCTGACTGAGCCCTGATCGTGCCCTGCCTCAGCGGTTGCCTCCGGTCGAGTGCTCGAACAGCAGATGGAAGCGGTTGCGGTCGAGGTCGGCCATGACCGGCACACAGCCGAAGCAGCGCACGGCCAGGTCCCAGCGCCCCTCGCGCCTGAGCATCGCCTCGAGCCGATCGCGGGCGGGCAGCAGATAGCGCACATCGCCGGCGGCATAGGCCAGCTGGGCGTCGGAGAGGTCTTCAACCCGGCCCCAGTCGGAGCTCTGGGCCTGCTTGTCGAGTTCGATCCCGACCAGCTCCTGCACCACCTCTTTGAGCCCATGCCGAGGGCTATAGGTGCGGGCCAGACGGCTGCCGATCTTGGTGCAGAAGATCGGATCGACCGTGATCCCCAGGTTTTCGGCCAGGGCCGCCACGTCAAAGCGAGCGAAGTGGAACACCTTTTCGATGGCGCTGTTCTCCAGCAGGGCCTTGAGGCGGGGCGCTTCGCTCTGACCCAGGTGCAGCCGGATGCAGCAAACGTTGTCGTGGTCGTCGCAGATCTGCACCAGGCACAGCCGGTCGCGGCCATGGATCAGGCCCATCGCTTCGGTGTCGATCGCCAGGGCGCGGGCGCCGGCATAGAGCGCGGCCCATTCGGCATCGAGATCGCCGTCGAACACGGCAAAGCGAGCCGGCGCAGGCAGGTTGCTGTTGGCGGGGGCTTGGGTCAAGGGTGCAGCCAGAACGAACAACCAATCTCGCAAGCCGCAGAATGGCCCCCATGGCGACGACCAACTCCACCCTGCTGCTCACCCTGCTGCTGGCCATCGGCCTCGGCTTCTTCCTGCGGGCGGCCAGCAAGGACCGCACCACCGTGGTCGATGTGCACTCGCCGCGGCCCGCGCTCGAGGTGCTCGACGGCCTCACCGCCTGGCTGACGGCCAGGGGATGGTGCACCGATGGGGGTGACCCCGCGCGCCAGGTGCTGCGCTTTCGCGGCCAGGTGGCCAGCAGTCCGGCCCTGGCGGTGCTGCTGTCGCTGCTGGGTGGCCTGGGCGCGGCCTGCCTGGGACTGGTGCTGCGTCAGCTCTGGCCGCTGCTTGGCTGGTGGCCGGTGCTGCTGGTTCTGCTGGGACCCGCCGCCGGGCTGATTTACCGCCGGCGCTCCCAGCGGGCTGAAACCCTGGAGCTGCGCCTGATTGAAACCACCGCCGCCATGGGCGGCAGCAGCCTGCGGCTGCGGGCCCACCGTGATGAGCTGATCGCCCTGGAACTGGAGCTCGGGCCCAGCCTGGGCCTGGCCAGCAATGGCGAATTGCTCAGTTCTCCGATTTGATGCTCCCATGCCTGCGCTTCGACCGTTACAGGCGGCGGCCCTCGCGTTGACCAGCCTGACCCTGGTGGGGCCTGGGCTGCCCGGCGCGGTGCTGGCCCAGCAGCGCGAACCCGTGGCTGCGAACACCGACTCGGCGCTCACAGGTCCCAGGTCCAATCTGCCCAAGGACTGGATGGGGCTGCGGCCGCTGAGCCGCGGCGTGGCGATCCTGGTGATGCCCGGCCATGCCGATTCCCAGGGGTTCGGCAGCGGCGCCAGCGGTGAGGCGGTGGCACTGCGGGGGGCCCGGCCCATGGACGCAGCGATCAGCGATGAACTGTTCTGGAATCTGGCCGTGGTCGAGGCCGTGGTGCGTCTGGGCCAGACGCGCGGGCTGAACATCCGCAGCTATGACCCCCGGGTGCGCAGCATCGCCAATGCCAACGATCCACGCACCACCTGGAGTGTGGGCAAAGCCCATGTGCAGGCCGGGGGCTATGCCCTCGAGATCCACCACGATGCCCACGGTTCGGCGGGCATCGGCTCGGGCCTGATCCCACCGATCAGTACGGCACCGACGTCTCTCGATGAGAGCCTGGCCAGCGCCTTCGGCGCCTTCCCACGCTGGTTCCGCGATGGCCTGGGAGGTCCCAGGCGGGGCATCGCCATTCTCGAGATCGGCAAGCTCGAAGGACAGCTCGAAACCAATCTGCGCAACCCGGGCACCCGCCAGGCCACCATCGAGACCATTGCCCAGCGCGTGGTGCTGGCCCTGGAGCGCGGCGTTGCAGCTCAGCCCGCTCAGACCGCGCTCGGCGCCGTGGGCACAGGCGTGGTCACCGACGTGGTCAGCCCACCGCCTGATGTGGTTGGCAGCGTTCCACCAGCGCAGGATCCTCGAGCCAGTTCTGGGGCCTGGTGAACAGCTCGGTGAGCAGGGCCTCGCGGCTGCCGGGCTCGGCGCTGTAGCCGTACTCCCAGCGCACCAGCGGCGGCAGTGACATCAGGATCGATTCGGTGCGGCCATTGGTCTGCAGGCCAAAGATGGTGCCCCGGTCAAACACCAGGTTGAACTCCACGTAGCGGCCCCGGCGGTACAGCTGGAACTGGCGCTCGCGATCGCTATAGGCCAGGTCATCGCGCTTCTCGACGATCGGCACATAGCTGGGCAGGAAAGCATTGCCGCAGGCGCCGGCCAGGGCAAACAGCTGCTCCCAGTTCTGCGCGATGGCGCCGGTCTGGGTGCTCACGGCCGCCGCAGGGCCACCAGGATCCTGACCCTTGTACAGGGTGCCCGCCGGGTCCTGGTAGTCGTAAAAAATGCCGCCCACGCCGCGGGTCTCGCCCCGGTGCTTCAGAAAGAAGTACTCGTCACACCAGGTTTTGAACACCGGGTAATAGGCCGGATTGACCGAATCGCAGGCCCCCTTGAGGGTGCGATGGAAGTGCTGGGCGTCTTCGAGAAAGGGGTAGTAAGGGGTGAGATCGGCACCGCCGCCGAACCACCACACCGGACCGGCCTCGAAATAGCGGTAGTTGAGGTGCACCGTCGGCACATAGGGGTTGCGCGGGTGCAACACCATCGAGGTGCCGGTGGCGAACCAGCGCTGCCCCGCCGCCTCGGGCCGCTGATTGAGGATCGAGGGGGGCAGCTGGTCACCCTCGACCTCCGAAAAGTTGACGCCTCCCTGCTCGAACACACGGCCGCCCTTCATCACCCGGCTGCGACCGCCACCACCCTCGGGACGCACCCAGCTCTCCTCGGCAAAGCTGCCCTCGCCATCGAGCGCTGCCAGCCCAGCGCAGATCGAATCCTGCAGGCCCATGAGCAGGGCACGGGCCCGGGAGCGGGAGTCAGCGGGGGGAGCTTGCAGCATCGGGGCGGCGCACCCGGCGGGCGCAGGGAACCGGTTCACCTTTTCAGCTTGCCTGCCGGGGGCACAAGCGCCCGTGAGGGTCTGTCACGGGGAGGCCGCCCGGACGCGGTGCCTAGGATCCCGGCCACCCTGTCGTGCGCGACCAGCAGTCTGATGACCTCCACCGCCGTGCTCACCAGTGCCCTTGATGGCCTCAGGGACGCCGGCAGCGGACGCTCGTTGCTCGAACTGGGCTGGATCACCGACCCGCGGCTGCACAACGGTCGCGTCGTGTTCCGCCTGGCCCTGCCGGGATTCGCCCACAGCCAGCAGGGCCGCATCGCCGCCGAGGCCCGTGCGGCCCTGCTGGCGCTCGAGGGTGTCGACGACGTGCAGATCGAAGTGGCCCCCCAGGCACCTGGCTCCCATGGGGGCGCGCCGATCGGGGCTGCGGGCCATGGTCCCGGCCCGGGCACGGGCGGCCAGGTTCCCGAGCGGCAGCCGATTCCCGGTGTGCGGCAGGTGATCGCCGTGAGCAGCGGCAAAGGCGGGGTCGGCAAGAGCACGGTGGCCGTGAACCTGGCCTGCGCCCTCGCCCAGCAGGGCCTGCGCGTGGGTCTGCTCGACGCCGACATCTATGGCCCCAACGCCCCCACCATGCTGGGGGTGGTCGACCGCACACCCGAGGTGAGGGGCGAAGGCGCAGCGCAGGTGCTCACGCCGATTGAGACCTGCGGCATCGCCATGGTTTCGATGGGACTGCTGATCGCCGAAAACCAGCCGGTGATCTGGCGTGGGCCGATGCTCAACGGCATCATTCGGCAGTTCCTCTACCAGGTGGAGTGGGGCGAACGCGATGTGCTCATCGTCGACCTCCCGCCAGGCACCGGCGACGCCCAGCTCACGGTCGCCCAGGCCGTGCCCATGGCCGGGGTGGTGATCGTCACGACCCCCCAGCAAGTGGCCCTGGCCGATGCCCGTCGCGGCCTGGCGATGTTCCTGCAGATGGGCGTACCGGTGCTGGGCGTGGTCGAAAACATGAGCTGCTTCATTCCGCCCGATGCTCCCGACAAGCGCTACGCCCTGTTTGGCAGCGGCGGCGGGCAACTCCTGGCCGGCGAAGCCGGCGTGCCGCTGCTGGCCGAACTGCCGCTGGAGATGACGGTGCGCGAAGGGGGCGACAAGGGCTTGCCCGTGGTGCTGAGCGCGCCCGAATCGGCCACGGCCAGGGCCTTCACCCAACTGGCTGCCCAACTGACCGTGCCGGCCACGCAGCCGACCTGAGCCCATGCTGAGCCTGCTGGCCCGCCGCAATCGCATGTTTGCGGGACCCGACAAGGATCGTCGGGGGCCATTGGCCGGCACCGATCTGGTGCTCTGGGGCATCCCCCTGGCGATGGTCTTCGTGGCGGGGATCCTGATCGCCAGCACCCAGCGCGAAGCCGACTACGCCGACTGGTATCAGCACTGGATCACCGCGGCGGTGGGCATGGCCATCGCCCTGCTGCTGGCGCGTGTCCCGCTGGAGCGGCTGCGCAGCCTTCAGTGGGTGTTCTACGGGGCGATGGTGGCCAGCCTCATCGCCGTGCGACTGATCGGGGTGAGCGCCCTGGGAGCCCAGAGCTGGATCAGCATCGGCGGCTTCAACGTGCAGCCGTCGGAGTTCGCCAAGGTGGCGGCGATCCTGCTGCTGGCTGGAGTCCTGGCCAAGTTTCCCGTAGAGCGGCCGGTCGACCTGATCCGCCCCACCGCCATGATCGCCCTCCCGTGGCTGCTGGTGTTTCTGCAGCCCGACCTGGGCACATCGCTGGTGTTTGCGGCGATCCTGTTGACCATGCTGTTCTGGTCGGGCATGCCTGGCAGCTGGGTGCTGCTGCTGCTGTCACCCTTGATCAGCGCGATCGTGGCCGGGGTCTGGCCCTGGGGCCTGATCGCCTGGATTCCACTGACCGGCTGGCTGGCCTGGAGCAGCCTGCCCTGGAAACGGATGGCCCTGCTGGTGGTGCTGGCGATCGAAGCGGTATTCGCGGTCGCCACACCCTGGCTGTGGAGCAACGTCCTGCTGCCCCACCAACGGGCCCGGCTGACGATCTTTCTGGATCCGTCCCAGGACCCCCTGGGCAGCGGGTATCACCTGTTGCAAAGCACCGTGGGCATCGGCTCCGGGAGGATCCTGGGCACGGGACTGCTGCAGGGCTCGCTCACCAAGCTGCGCTTCATCCCTGAACAGCACACCGATTTCATCTTCAGTGCGCTGGGGGAGGAAACCGGTTTCCTGGGCTCGGCCCTGGTGGTGATCGGCTTTGCCGTGCTGATGGGACGTCTGCTGCAGATCGCCAGCCGCGCCAGCAGCGACTACGAGGCCCTCACCGTGGTGGGCATCGGCGCCATGCTGATGTTCCAGGTGGTGGTGAACATCAACATGACCATCGGCCTGGGCCCGATCACCGGCATCCCACTGCCGTTTCTGAGTTATGGCCGCTCAGCCATGCTCGTCAACTTCATCGCTCTTGGGCTGGTGGCCTCGGTGGCGCGCCGCGGCGTCAAGGTGCGCCGGCGTCAATGGGGCTGAACAGCCTGCGGCAACTGCTGGCCGAAGGGGCAACCCCCGGTCGGGCCGACGACGATGCCGTGCGACGCCAGTGGTGGGCAGCACTGGCGGTGCTCCAGAACGACTTCCTGCTGCCGCTCGAGCCCCTGGCCGGGGTGTGGCTGGCCGCCCCCCTGCCGGCCCTGTTTGAGCCACGCCTGCTGCAGCATCTGCGGGGCTGGGTGTGGGCCCCAGACGAACTCGAGGCGCTGCTGGCCCCGGTGCCGGCGTTGCTGCCGTCGGGACCGTCACCGGCCGATGCTGCCAGCGATGCCGCGACCCAGTTCAGCCGGCTGCCCCTGGCCGACGACGACGGCACCGACCCGCTGTTGCTGGTGATCACGCCCCGGCTTCAGGTGGCCCTGGCGGTCGACGGCAGCGCCGGTGCCCGTCGCCTGCTGGTGCGCTTTGAACCAGCGGTGCTCTCCAATGCGCTGGCCCTGGTGCATGAGCGACTGGAGGGCAGCGATCCGCAGGCGGCGGCGGGGCTGCGGCAGCAGCTGCAGACGCTGGGCAGCCTGCACAGCGATCCGTCGCTGCCGCTGCAGTTCTGGGCCCGGCTGGCCGAACGCCTGGCAGCCATGGCACCCAGCGTCACACTGCAGCCCCTGGTGAGCAGCAGCGAGCCAGCACCCCGCAGCGAGTCCGGGAGCCACGGCGAACTGGCCCTGCTCGAAGCCATCACCCATGAGGTGCGCACCCCCCTGGCCACGATCAGGACCCTGATCCGCTCGCTGCTGCGTCGCAGCGACATCCCGGCCCTGGTGCGCCAGCGTCTGGAGCAGATCGACGGCGAATGCAGCGAACAGATCGACCGCTTCGGACTGATCTTTCTGGCAGCGGAACTGCAGCGCCAACCCCAGGCCGACACCCCTGACGATCTGCAGCACCTGGCCCGCACCGACCTGGGCGCCCTGCTGCAGCAGATGCAACCCCTATGGCAGCGGCAGCTCGGCCGTCGCGGACTGCACTTCAACCTCAGCCTGGCGGCGGATCTGCCCGAGGTACGCAGCGATCCCAGCCGTCTCGAAACCATGCTGGGCGGGCTGATCGACCGCTTCAGCCGCAGCCTGGCCGACGGCAGCGAGGTGCATCTGAGCCTTGTTGAGGCCGGCACCCGGCTGAAACTGCGGCTCCACTGTCCGGGCGGCGACCCGGAACCCCGGCTCAGCGATGACCCGGCCTCGCAGCAGGAGCTGGTGGGGCCGGTGCTGAGCTGGAATCCGACCACCGGCAGCCTGCAGCTCAGTCGGCAGGCGACCCAGCAGCTGTTTCACCAGCTGGGCGGTCGTCTCACCGAACGCAGCGGCAGCGGTCTGACCGTATTTTTCCCCACCTGCTGAGACCGTTTGTTGACGGGGTGTGAAGACTGCAGCACCTGGGGCAAGAGGGTCAAAAACACGGTGCTAGCTTCCGCCTGACACGTCTGCCGATTCCTCGTCGGCATCGCCATGAGCGCAACCCAGCTGAAAGGTCAACTTCCGAAGTACATCGGCAGCACCGGCGGTCTGCTCAACGCTGCCGAGACCGAGGAGAAGTACGCCATCACCTGGACCAGCACCAAGGTCCAGGCTTTTGAGCTGCCCACCGGCGGCGCCGCCGAGATGAACGAAGGCGAAAACCTGATGTATTTCGCCCGCAAGGAGCAATGCCTGGCCCTGGGCACCCAGCTGCGCACCAAGATCAAGCCCCGCATCGAGGACTACAAGATCTACCGGATCTATCCCGGTGGTGACACCGAATTCCTGCATCCGAAGGATGGCGTCTTCCCCGAGAAGGTGAATGACGGCCGCACCATGGTGGGCCACAACCCCCGTCGAATCGGCGCCAATCCCAACCCCTCGGCGCTCAAGTTCAGCGGCAGAAACACCTACGACGCCTGAGCCCAACCGGCCAACTCCTATAAAGGCGGGGCCGCTGGCCCCGTTTTTTTTGCCCGTCGGACGCGCCATGCCCAGCCCTGCCAGCGCCCCAGGCCGCTCTGCGGCCGACGATCAGCACTTTCAGCAGCAGCTGGCGTCAGGGTGCACGTTCATCCCCCTGAGCCGCTGCTGGCCGGCCGACCTTGAGACGCCACTGAGCACCTGGCTCAAGGTGGGTGCCCCCAGCTCCCATGGGGTGCTGCTCGAATCGGTCGAGGGCGGCGAACAGCTGGGCCGTTGGAGTTTTGTCGTGAGCGATCCCCTCTGGATCCTCACCAGCCGCGGCGAGCAGAGCGAGCGGCGCTGGCGTGATGGTCGCTGCGAGGCCCTCAGCGGCAACCCGTTTGAACTGCTGCAGCAGTGTCTGGCACCGCTGCGCTGTGGCTCTCTGGACGACCTGCCCCCGGTGGGCCAGCTGTTCGGCTTCTGGGGCTACGAGCTGATCCACTGGATCGAGCCCTCGGTGCCGGTGCACGTCAGCGGTGCGGCCGCGCCCCCCGACGGCTGCTGGATGCTGGCCGACAGCCTGCTGGTCTTCGACCAGATCAAACGGCAGCTCACCGCCGTGGCCTTTGCAGACCTGAGTGCCGGACAGGACGCCGAGACCGCCTACGGTGCCGCATGCGCCCGCATCGACGCCCTCGAAGCGCGCATGCAGGCACCCCTGCCCGCTGGCCTCACGCCCCTGCGCTGGCATGACGCCGAGCCCGGTGCGATTGAACGCAACCTGAGCACCCGCAGCAACATCAGCCAGCCGGCCTTTGAAGCCGCCGTGCGCAGCGGGCGCGAGCACATCGCGGCCGGCGATGTGTTCCAGCTGGTACTCAGCCAGCGACTCGAGACGCGGATCGAACGCGATCCGTTCGAGCTCTACCGCAGCCTGCGGATGGTGAACCCCTCGCCCTACATGGCCTTCTTCAACTTCGGTGGCTGGTATCTGATCGGCTCCAGCCCTGAGGTCATGGTCAAGGCAGAACCGATGGACAACGGCGGCGTGAAGGCCTCACTGCGACCGATCGCCGGCACCCGACCGCGCGGCGCCAATGCCACCGAAGACCAGGCCCTCGAGGCCGAGCTGCTGGCCGACCCCAAGGAACGGGCCGAACACGTGATGCTGGTCGACCTGGGCCGCAACGACCTGGGCCGGGTCTGCCGGCCCGGCAGCGTGCAGGTGAGCGAGCTGATGGTGATCGAGCGCTACTCGCATGTGATGCACATCGTCAGCGAGGTACAAGGGGAACTGGCCCCCGGGCGCAATGTCTGGGATCTGCTGATGGCCTCCTTTCCGGCGGGCACCGTGAGCGGAGCCCCCAAGATCAGGGCGATGCAGCTGATCCATGCCTTTGAACCCGATGCCCGCGGGCCCTATTCGGGGGTCTACGGCGCCGTCGATCTGAACGGGGCTCTCAACACCGCCATCACAATCCGCACCATGGTGGTGCTGCCCGACCCCAACGGCGGCTGGCGGGTGCAGGTGCAGGCCGGTGCCGGCGTGGTCGCCGATTCGAAGCCCGAACTCGAATACCAGGAAACCCTCAACAAAGCCCGGGGCATGCTCAAGGCCCTGGCCTGTCTGCAATGAGCATGCCGCTGCTGCTCAAGGGCTTTGAAGTGGAGATGTACACCGGTCGTCCCGACGGCACGGTGGTGGGTTGTGCCGCCGAGGCAGCCCGCGAGCTTGAGGGGTTTGTGACCGAGCCGGACCACCGCAATCTCGAGTACGTCACGGCTCCCGATGCCAGCTACGGCACCCAGTTGCGGCTGCTGCTCGAACCGCGCAGGCGACTGCGGGCCTGGCTGGCGCCCCGGGGGCTGACCCTGCTGCCCGGCAGCACCCTGAGCACCGGCGACAGCCGGCGGTTTGAGCGCTCTGACCCCGAAAACCCTTATCACGGCTACATCGAAGCCACATATGGGACCCGCGTGGTCACCGCCAGCGTGCACATCAACCTGGGGCTGACAGCGATGGACCAGCTGTTTGCGGCCCTGCGGTTGCTGCGCTGCGAGGCGGCCCTGCTGCTGGCGCTGTCGGCGAGCTCACCGTTTGTGGACAACCGCGTGAGCGGGGCCCACTCACACCGCTGGCTGCAGTTTCCGCTGACTCCGCCGCAGGTGCCCCTGTTCAGGGACCACCAGCACTACATCGCCTGGGTCGAAGCCCAGCTGGCGGCCGGCAGCATGCAGAACGTCCGCCATCTGTGGACCTCGGTGCGGCCCAACGGTGACGACAGGCCCCACGATCTCAACCGGGTCGAGATCCGCATCTGCGACCTGATCGCCGATCCCGCTGAACTGCTGGCGGTCACGGCCTATGCCGAACTGCGGCTGCAGCAACTGCTGCGGGATCCCCAGCTGCACGATCCCCTGCTGGCCAGCAACCTGGATCTCGAGGCCCTGGCCGCCCTGGCTGATGCCAATGACCGCCAGGCCGCCCAGGCCAGCCTCGAGGCGACCCTGCAGCACTGGCGCCACGGCAACGCCATCACAACCCGCGACTGGTTGAACCAGCAGCTTGCCGAACTGGCGCCGCTGGCGCGCGAGCTCGGCCTTGACACCGTGCTGGCCCCGCTGGAGGGCATCCTGCGGCACGGCAATCAGGCCATGCGCTGGCTGCACCGCCACAGCAAGGGTGAGGCAATCGCCGCGATTGTGGCCAGCGATGCCGCAGCCCTGGTCGCCCGGGAGGAGGCTTTGGGATGATCATGACCGGATCTGAGATCACCCCAATCGGCACCTCCGAGACGATGCGGCCTTCAGACCCGCCAGCCCCATCCACCACGCCCCGGGTGCGCCGGCTGCTGGGCGAGCGCCTCGAGCTGGTCGAAGACCTCTGGCAGACCGTGCTGCGCAGCGAATGCCCGCCCGAGCAGGCCACCAGGCTGCTGCGGCTCAAGCAGCTCGGCGAACCGGAGTGCGGCAACACGGCGTCCACGGGCGAGATCGTGGCCTTGATCAAGGAGATGGATCTGGCCGAGGCGATCGCCGCCGCCAGGGCGTTCTCCCTGTACTTTCAGCTGGTCAACATCCTCGAACAGCACATCGAGGAAGACAGCTACCTCGACAGCCTCAACGAGCAGCACCAGGGTGGGGTCGCTGATCCCTTTCAGCCCCCCCTGGCCAGCCAGGTGGAGCCAGCCACCTTCCGCCAGCTGTTCAAGCGGCTGCGCGGCCTGGGGGTGCCCCCGGCCCGGCTGGAGCGGCTGTTGCACGATCTGGACCTGCGGCTGGTGTTCACCGCCCATCCCACCGAGATCGTGCGCCACACCGTGCGCCACAAGCAGCGCCGGGTGGCCCACCTGATCCAGCGACTCGAACAGGCCGAAGGGCTCAGCCTCGATGACACCCAGGTGATCCGCCTGCAGCTCGAGGAAGAGATCCGTCTGTGGTGGCGCACCGACGAACTGCATCAGTTCAAGCCCACGGTTCTCGATGAGGTCGATTACGCCCTGCACTACTTCCAGCAGGTGCTTTTTGACGCCATGCCCCAGCTGCGTCAGCGCTTGCGCGCCGCCCTTGGGGTCAACTATCCCGATGTGGAGCCCCCGCGGGATGCCTTCTGCACCTTCGGCTCCTGGGTGGGCTCCGATCGGGACGGGAACCCCTCGGTGACCCCGGAGATCACCTGGCGCACCGCCTGCTATCAGCGCCAGTTGATGCTCGAGCGCTACATCCGCTCGGTCAGCGAGCTTCGCGATCAGCTGAGCATTTCGATGCAATGGAGCCAGGTGAGCCCGGCCCTGCTCGAGTCACTGGAGATGGACCGGCTGCGGTTCCCCGAAATCTATGAATCGCGCGCTGCCCGGTATCGGTTGGAGCCGTACCGGCTCAAGCTGAGCTACACGCTCAAGCGCCTGGAACTGACCCACCAGCGCAACCAGCAACTCGCCGAAGCGGGGTGGGAGTCCCCCTGCGATGGCCATGCGGGCCTGACCGGGCCCTTTGAAGGAACCTCAGCCACCCCCGAGCTGCATTTCTCCTCGGCTGACGAGTTTCGCGCCAGCCTCGAGCTGATCCAGGACAGCCTGGTGGCCACGGGCCTCAGCTGCGAACCGCTTCAGACCCTGATCAGCCAGGTGCACATTTTCGCCTTCTGCCTGGCGAGCCTGGACATCCGCCAGGAGAGCACGCGCCACAGCGATGCCATCGACGCGTTGACCCGGTTTCTGCAGCTGCCGGTGCCCTACGCCGACATGAACGAAGACCAGCGGATCGACTGGCTGCTGGCCGAGCTCCAGACCCGTCGCCCCCTGTTGCCCCCAGCCGCCCGCTGGAGCGAAGCCACCGCAGAGACCTTCGCGGTGTTCCGCATGCTCAAGCGGCTCCAGCAGGAATTCGGCGAACGCATCTGCCGCACCTATGTGATCTCGATGAGTCACACGGTCTCGGATCTGCTCGAGGTGCTGCTGCTGGCCAAGGAGGCCGGGCTTGTGGATCCCCAGAGCCAGCGGGCGTCCCTGCTGGTGGTGCCCCTGTTCGAGACCGTCGAAGACCTGCAGGGGGCACCGGCCGTGCTGGAGCGGCTGCTCTGCGAACCGCTCTACCGGCGCCTGCTCGACAACGGATTTGACAGCAGCCAGCCCTTGCAGGAGGTGATGCTCGGGTATTCCGACAGCAACAAGGACTCTGGCTTTCTCTCCAGCAACTGGGAGATCCACAAGGCCCAGATCGCCCTGCAGCGGTTGGCCGACCGCCACGCCGTGGCGCTGCGCATCTTCCATGGCCGCGGCGGCTCGGTGGGCCGCGGCGGCGGACCCGCCTACCAGGCGATCCTGGCCCAGCCCAGCGGAACCCTCTGCGGCCGCATCAAGATCACCGAGCAGGGGGAGGTGCTGGCCTCCAAATACGCCCTGCCCGAGCTGGCGCTCTACAACCTCGAGACCGTCACCACCGCCGTGCTGCAGAACAGCCTGGTCAGCACCCCGGTCGATGACACCCCGAGCTGGAATGCGCTGATGGCCAAGCTCGCGGCGCGTTCTCGGGAGCACTACCGCGCCCTGGTGCACGACAACCCCGACCTGGTGGCCCTCTTTCAGCAGGTCACACCGATCGAGGAGATCAGCAAGTTGCAGATCTCCAGCCGTCCGGCCCGCCGCAAGGGGGGTGCCCGCGATCTCTCGAGCCTGCGGGCGATTCCCTGGGTGTTTGGCTGGACCCAGAGCCGCTTCCTGCTGCCCAGCTGGTTCGGCGTGGGGGCTGCTTTGCAGGAGGAGCTCGAACAGGACAGTGGTCAGCTCGAACTGCTCCGCCTGCTGTACCAGCGTTGGCCCTTCTTCCGCATGTTGATCTCCAAGGTGGAGATGACCCTGGCCAAGGTGGACCTTGACCTGGCCCACCATTACGTGCAGAGCCTGGGCCGCGCCGAACACCGCCAGGCCTTCGAGGCGATCTTCCAGACCATCGCTGCCGAGTTCACCCTGACCCGTGATCTGGTGCTGCAGATCACGGGTCACAACCGGTTGCTCGATGCCGACCCTGCCCTGCAGCTGGCGGTCGACCTGCGCAACCGCACCATCATTCCCCTGGGCTTTCTGCAGGTGGCCCTGCTGCGGCGGCTGCGGGAGCAGAACCGCCAGCCCCCCATGAGCGAGGCCGAAACCGGCGATGGCGATGGCCGCACCTACAGCCGCAGTGAACTGCTGCGCGGCGCCCTGCTGACCATCAACGGCATCGCCGCCGGCCTGCGCAACACCGGCTGACCCTGGAATCGCTGTTGATCCCGTTTCGCTCCCAACCTCCAGCCCCGAGCCTGCGGCAGGGCTACCGCCTGCTCGAAAATCCAGGGTTGACGGCCGAAGCCCTCAACAACCTGCTGATCCAGACCGGCGACAAGCCCCGCAGCGCGGCCAGCTGGCAACGGGTGCTCGAACGCAGCACCTGGTACTACGCCGTGGTCAAGGACGTGGTCAGCGAAGTGGCCGGGGAACCCGACCGACTGGTCGGGTTCGTGCGAATCACCAGTGACATGGCCCTCAATGCCAATCTCTGGGACCTCAGTGCCGACAACACCGACGCCACCCAGGCCGAGATCTATCTCGCCCTGGTCACGGCAGCGCTGGGCAAGCTCAAACGCGAGCTGGGGGGCTGCAGCATCTCACTGGCGGCTCCGCCCGCCGCACTGCAGGCACTCAAACACCACGGCTTCGTGCTGGATCCAGGCGGGATCCGGGCCATGGGGCTGGCACTGCAGTGAAACGGGCCGATCACCTTAGCCAGGGCGGTCGGGGAGCCTGACCGCAAAGGTTGCTTCTCCGTTCCGGCGGAGAAGCGAATCACGAGCATGGAGGGACTCGAACCCCCGACACTCAGAACCGGAATCTGATGCTCTATCCAACTGAGCTACATGCCCACCGCCGTTGCCGGCTGGGCCTACCTTAACCGCTCACCGCATCGGGGCGATTCGGCTGCAACGCCTGGAGCTGCTGCGCTTTCGCAACATCAGCCAGCTGGATCTGGCGATCGAAGCGCCCCGCCTGCTGGTGCTGGGCCGCAACGGCGAGGGCAAATCGAACCTGCTCGAGGCGGTGGAACTGCTCGGGAGCCTGCGCTCCCACCGCGCCAGTCACGACCGCGAACTGATCCAGCACCAAGAGGCCTCGGCAAAGCTCAGCTGCACCACCGCCTGCGGCGACAGCCTGGTGCTGGAGCTGCGCCGCAGCGGCGGGCGCCAGGCCCTGCGCAACGGCAAGGTGCTGGAGCGCCAGCACGACCTGCAGGGCAACCTGCGCTGTGTGGGGTTCAGCGCTCTGGATCTGGACCTGGTTCGCGGGGAACCGGCCCTGCGCCGCCACTGGCTCGACCGCGTGGTGCTGCAGCTTGAACCCCTCTACAGCGAGCTGCTGAGCCGCTACGGACGGTTGCTGCGCCAACGCAGCCAACTGCTGCGGCAACCGCCTCACGACGATGCCGGCAGCAGCGCCCTGCTGGATGCCTTTGACAGTCAGATGGCCCTGGTGGGCACCCGTCTGCACCGACGCCGTCAGCGTGCCCTGCAGCGCCTGGCCCCCCTGGCCAGCAACTGGCACGACCGCCTCAGCGGCGGTCGTGAACGGCTGGAACTTCAGTACCGCAGTGGCAGCGTGCCCCCGGCGGCAGGCGATGACGACAGCGAAGCCGCCTGGTGCGAGACCCTCGCCGATCAGCTGCGCGCCCAGCGGCCCAACGAGCTGCGGCTGGGCCAGTGTGGAGTCGGCCCCCACCGCGATGAAATCGCCCTGCAGCTCCAGGGCGATGCGGCCCGCCGCTTTGGCTCGGCAGGCCAGCAACGCACCCTGGTGCTGGCCCTCAAGCTGGCCGAACTGGAACTGGTGCACCAAGTGGTGGGCGAACCACCGGTGCTGCTGCTCGACGACGTGCTTGCTGAACTCGACCCCGGCCGCCAGCAGCTGCTGCTCGAAGCCGTCGGCGAGGGTCACCAATGCCTTGTGAGCGCCACCCATCTCCAGGCCTTCAGTGGCGGCTGGTGCCAGTCCAGCCAGGTGGTGACAATGCAAGCCGGAACGCTGCAGCGGCAGGGGGCCGGCAACGACTGAGCCCGAGCGACTGAGCCAGAGCGGTCAGGGGCCTGCAGCATATTCGTGAACAAGCCTCTATGGTGGAAGGCTTGTGTGCATCAAATCCTGATGACCCAGACCCTCTCCAGCCTTCATCCCAACCCCGGATGGGCGGCCGGCGATCTCTCCAACACCCTCTCGACCCCCCTGGCAGCCCCCCAGACCCCCGTGTCTGACACCGTGGGCAAGCACTGCATCCTCGAGCTCTACGACTGCAACCACGAGCGGCTCGACGACGAAGCCTTTCTCAGGGACGCCATCACCAGCGCTGCAAAACGTGCTGGCGCCACCCTGCTCCATCTGGTCACCCATCATTTCGAACCCCAGGGGGTGACGGGTCTGGCCCTGCTGGCCGAATCCCACATCTCGATTCACACCTGGCCTGAATCGGGCTATGCCGCCGTTGACGTGTTCACCTGCGGCGACCACACCATGCCCGAACGGGCCTGTCAGGTGCTCATCGACGAACTGGAAGCCGGCAACCACAAGCTCACCAGTTTTCGCCGCGAGACACCGACGGCCATCGCGGACACCGAACGGCTCCCGGCCATGGCCGCCTGACCAGGCTGTTTAGATCGATCTGAGGGCCCGGTTGAGCTTGCCACTCACCAGTCCCTCCAGATCCAGGCTCACCGCGGTGAAACCCAGGGCAACAAAGGCCTGCACCAACTCCTGGCGCAGGCCTTCGTGCTGCAGCCCCTGCAGCAGCTGCGGCATCTCGGCGGCAGCGAGCTCGATGCGGGCCGTCTCGCCCTGGCTGCGCACCCGCAGATCGCAGTACCCCCGCTGGCGCAGCCAGGCTTCGGCCTCGGCCACCCGCACCAGCCGTGGGGCGGTGATCGGCTCGCCATAGGGAAACCGGGACGCCAGGCAGGGCTGGGCGGGTTTGTCCCACCAGGGCAACCCCAAGGCCCGTGACAGTTGCCGCACCCCAGCCTTGTCGATGCCGGCCTCAGCCAGGGGGGAGCGCACCCCCGCCGCGCGGGCAGCGCTGATCCCGGGTCGATGGTCGCCCAGATCGTCGGCATTGACCCCATCGACGACCACTGCCCCCGGCAAGGCTGCAGCCGCCAACGGCGCCAACAACCGATGCAGCTCCTGCTTGCAGGCAAAACAGCGGTTCTCAGGATTGGCGGCATAGGCCGGATCGTTGAGCTCGGCGGTCGCCACCTCCTGATGGCGAATGCCAAGCCAGCGGGCCTGCTCGATCGCCTCGTTGCGCAGGTGCGGGGCCAGCGCAGGCGACACACCGGTGATCGCCATGGCAGCCCCCCCCAGATGCTCCACGGCCAGCGCCGCCACCAGGGCGCTGTCGACACCGCCCGAATAGGCCACCACCACGGCGGGATGGGCCGCCAGCAGTGCCCCCACGCTCTCGAGGGCCCGCTCCAGAGGAGCAGGCAGGCTCTCGAGCAGACGAACCATGGGGCAGTGCCAACGCAGGATCAGCGTCAATCCTGACAAGGCGCCGCTGGCAGAGGCTGCCGATAGCATCGGCCTGAACCGACGGGCCCATGAGCAGCACCCAGACGCCGCAACGGGGCACGGGCCGGGGCATCGGCATCCGCACAGCTGCGGGCAGTGACGAACGCGCCCATGGTCAGCTGCACGTCTACGACGGCGAGGGCAAAGGCAAGAGCCAGGCGGCTCTGGGCGTGGTGCTGCGCACCATCGGTCTGGGCATCTGCGAGCAGAAGCGCACCCGCGTGCTGCTGCTGCGGTTTCTCAAGGGCCCCGGCCGCACCTACGACGAGGATGCGGCGATCGAAGCCCTGCAGCAGGGCTTCCCCCACCTGATCGATCAGGTGCGCACCGGCCGCGGCGATTACTTCACGGCCGAAGAAGCCACCAAATTTGACCGGCAGGAGGCCCAGCGGGGGTGGGACATCGCCAAAGGGGCGATCGCCAGCAACCTCTATTCGGTGGTCGTGCTCGACGAGCTCAATCCGGTGCTCGACCTGGGCCTCCTCGACACCGATGAGGTCTGCCGCACCCTGGCCACCAAACCTGAGGGCATGGAAGTGATCTGCACCGGCCGCGGCGCCCCGCTGCAGCTGGTGCAACTCGCCGACCTGCACTCCGAGATGCGGGCCCATCAGGGCGAGGGCGGCCTCGATGGCATCGAGATCTACACCGGTGAGGGCAAGGGCAAAAGCACCAGCGCCCTGGGCAAGGCCCTGCAGGCGATCGGCAAGGGAATCTCCCAGGACAAGAGCCACCGAGTGCTGATCCTGCAGTGGCTCAAGGGGGGCAAGGGCTACACCGAAGACGCGGCCATCGCCGCCCTGCGCGAGAGCTACCCCCACCTGGTGGATCACCTGCGCTCGGGACGCGACGCCATCGTCTGGCGGGGCCAGCAGCAGCCCATCGACTATGTGGAGGCCGAACGGGCCTGGGAAATCGCCCGCGCCGCGATCGCCAGCGGCCTCTACAAGACGGTGATCCTCGATGAGATCAACCCCACCGTCGACCTCGAGCTTCTACCGGTCGAGCCGATCGTGCAGACCCTGCTGCGCAAACCCTCCGAGACCGAGGTGATCCTGACGGGACGCTGCAAACAACGGCCCGCCTACTTCGATCTGGCGAGCGTTCACTCAGAGATGGTATGCCACAAGCACTACGCCGAGCGTGGCGTTGACCTCAAACGCGGCGTTGACTACTGATTGACTTGAGTGCCCCGATTCTCAGTGGCGCGAACGGGACTCGTGCAGAGCGTCCTCAAGCTCTTGCGGAGTCAGCGTTCCAGGCTCAGGCGGAGCCACAAAGCGACCCAGCAACAGTGCGACTAGCAGCGACACATACATGGTGCTGCTGAGGCCAAGCAACACCACGAAGCGCTCGCCAAAGAGATTGGTCGGCACTACATCGCCATACCCCAGGGTGGACACGGTGATGTATGAAAAATAGACCAGCCTCTCCAGGAGGCTCTCATGATCCATCACATGACCGAGATTGAACGTCGTGGGGTTGTGGTGTTGCATCATCGTGGCGATCACCCCACCCGTCAGACCCAGGTGCACATAGCCACCGGCCGCTCCTGCCAGCACCTGCAGGTTGACCCGTGGGACCCGCGCCAGCATCTGCACCAGACGCACCGCTGAAAACGTCAGAAACGCGGCCAGCAACGCCATCACCAGCAGACGGGACTGGTGAAACGCCGCCACCGATGGCAGCAGCAACAACCAACAGCCCACCGCCGAGAGCAAACCGAGCAGCTGGAAGACCCGGGTGACCCGTCCAGCGACGGGACGGTTGTCAAACCGCGGCAGGGTGCGGATCGACTGCACCACCAGCAGCGTCATCACCACCGGGACGACCAGGCGCTCCGGCAGGGTGCCTTCACCGTTGGCCCAGGGCAGTACGAGCACCGGCAGCAGAGAGGCGACCAGAAACAGCACCAGTTGGTGCTCCCTGGCAGCGATGCTGAGCTGGTGCTGCCGTCGGATCGCCTGACGCTGCTGACGCAGTTCCGACGGATGGGGCCTGGGACGCCTGAGCCACGGCATGGGTGTGATCAACCTCAGTAGCGGGGCACGCTGGGATCGACGTCCTGGCTCCAGGCGTCAATGCCGCCCGAGATGTTGATGCCCTCGATGCCGTGGCGCTTGAGAGCGATCAGGGCCTTGGCACTGCGGCCGCCGAGCTTGCAGTGCACATAGAGCTGCTTGCCGGCTGCCAACTGGCGCACCCGTTCGATCGCGGTGCCGTTCTCGATCTGATCGAGGGGGATCAGCTCAGCCCCGGGGATGGTGGCGATCTCGGCCTCGGGAGGATTGCGCACGTCCACCAGCACCAGGCCACTGGTGTCGCCATCCAGCAGCGTCTTGAGCTCACCCACGCTGATGCTCTCAACCGCGCCGGCCTCCTCCTGGCCGGGGGCGCTGCCGCCAACACCACAGAACTCCTGGTAATCGATCAGTTTCTCGATCACCGGTCGCTCGGGGTTGGGCCTGAGCTTCAGCTCGCGGAAGCCCATCTTGAGGGCATCAAACAGCAGCAGTCGCCCACTGAGGGTGGTGCCGATGCCGGTGATGATCTTGACGGCTTCGGTGGCCTGAATCACGCCGATGATCCCGGGCAGCACGCCCACCACACCGCCCTCGGCGCAGGAGGGCACCATGCCCGGCGGCGGCGGCTCGGGAAACAGATCGCGGTAGTTGGGGCTTTCGGCATCCAGGTTGAACACCGTGGCCTGGCCTTCGAAGCGGAAGATCGAGCCGTACACATTGGGCTTGCCCAGCAGCACACAGGCATCGTTGACCAGATAGCGGGTCGGGAAGTTGTCCGTACCGTCGCAAACGATGTCGTACGGGCGCACGATGTCGAGAGCGTTCTCACTCGTGAGCGCCGTTTCGTAGAGATCAACCTGGCAATGGGGGTTGATCTCGAGGATGCGGGCCTTGGCCGATTCGATCTTGGGCTTGCCGACCCAGCTGGTGCCATGGATCACCTGCCGCTGCAGGTTGCTGTGGTCGACGACGTCAAAGTCGACGATGCCAAGGCGACCCACGCCGGCAGCGGCCAGGTAAAGCAGCAGAGGTGAACCCAGACCACCGGTGCCCACGCACAGCACCGAAGCGGCCTTGAGGCGCTTCTGACCCTCCATGCCCACTTCGGGCAGGATCAGATGACGGGCAAAGCGAGCCACCTCATCGGGGCTCAGAACAACGCCGCTGGTGTCGGGTGGGAGCATGAAATCAGACGATCGCGGGTCAGCCAACGCTGCGGCCGGCCGTTCAATCTGCCATTGTCCACGGCAACTGCAGCGGAGCCAATAGCGGCGCCCCATCGCGCTGCTCCTGCAACCACCAGCAACCCCAGCTCCAGCCGCCTTTCGCCTGGCTGGGATCAGGCTCCTGTTCACGCCCTGCGATCAGCATCAGGGCCGGGGGCACCGTGAGCTCCAGATCGAGCCTCGATGGCATCGGCGCTGTACATGGGTGGCTGTGGGCACTGCCCAGCACCCTCAGGCCATGGTCCCTGGCCCAGCGCTGGGCCAGGAGCTGTTCGCGGGGATCAAGGCTGAACCGGCGGGTTCGCTCCGCGGGCTCAGGCCAGTTGTTCAAGGTGGGCCAGATGCGCTGCAGATGCCAGCTACAGCCTGTGCTGCCAAGCAGCAGGGCGCAGCCCTCAGCCGGACTGGCCGCCTCAAACACGCGTTCCAGAGCGATCAGCGCTCCCCGATCAACGGTCAACCGAACTGGCGGTTTGGATGTCACCCCGATACATTGCCCAGAAATCCCTAACAAAGCCACCCTCCCGGTCCATGAGCGACACCAACCACGACGCTGTTGAACAGGGCCTGGCAAGTGAGATGGAAAACCCCATGACCCATCACACCCCAACCGAGGACGGCAATGACGAGACCGGCGAAGCCGGTGGTCATTTCAGCGAACGCTACGGCGAAATTCTGGGCAACATCAACGAAACCCTCGATTCCGTCGATTGGAATCAGATGGGCCGGATCGGCAAAGCCGCCGGAGTGATCATTGCGGTCATTGTTGTTCAGGTGCTGATCAAGGGTGTGCTCGACACCATCAATCTGATTCCGGTCGTTCCCGGACTGCTCGAATTGCTGGGCCTGGTGGTGGTTGGCCAATGGAGTTGGCAGAACCTCAGCACCAGCGACAAGCGTTCCGCTGTCCTCAATCGCATCCAGGCCCTCCGCAAGGAGTACCTGGGTTAATTCGATCGACCGCTGAAGGACAGCAGACAGGCGCCTGCTCAGCGAATCAGGGCATCGATCACCTGCTGGGCCTGGCGCACATAGCCACCGCCGAACAGGTTGGCGTGATTGAGGAGGTGATAGAGGTTGTAGAGGTCCACCCTTGCGTCGGCATCCGGAGGCAGCGGCCAACCCTGGTGGTATCCGGCGAAGAACGGGGCCGGAAAGCCACCAAACAGCTGGGCCATCGCCAGATCGACCTCACGGTCGGCGCGATGCACGGCTGGGTCATACAGGGCGGCTCCCCCTGTGACCAGAAGATCGGCATTGCCCCGCCACAGATCACCGTGCACCAGCGCAGGCTCGGGCTGGTGGCCCTGAAGCCGGGCCCGCGCCCGGGTCAGCAGCGGCCCCGCGCCCCTGAACTCGAGACCAGAAGCCGAGGCCAGCTGCAGCTGATGGGCGAGCCGCTGTTCAACGAAGAAACCGGCCCAGTCACGCGACCAACCGTTGGGCTGGGGCATGGCACCGATGACATTGTCGCGGCTCCAGCCAAAACAACCCTGACCATCGCCTGCGGCCACGCTGGCTTTGTGCAGGCAGGCAAGGTCGAGGCCGCAGCGCTGCCAGGCGGCGGGATCGGCGCTCGCGCTGAACTCGAGCCAACTCAGCAACAGCACCGCCTGGTCGCCGACCCGTTCGCAGGCCAGTGGCTTCGGCAGCAACAAGGTGGCAGGAGCGACGGCAGCGAGGGCCTCGAGGCCCTCAACCTCGGCCTGCAGCCACGGGAGGGCAGCGTGCCGGTTGGTCTTGAGAAAGGCGCGCGAGCCATCGATCAGATCCAGACGCCAGCAGCGGTGGATCGACCCACCGCCCACGGGCTCCATGCGATGCACAGCGAGCCCAAGGCGCTGCTGCAGCCATGGTTCCAGCATCGCGTTGCACCCTTGCTGGCTGCCAGCATGCCGCGATGACGGCAACCGAAGTGAGTACGGCCGATGTGGCGGTGGTCGGTGCCGGCATCGCCGGACTCACGGCCGCAGCCCTGCTGGCCGACGCCGGTCTGTCGGTGGTGTTGCTCGAGGCCCACCACCAGAGTGGCGGCTGCGCCGGCACCTTCCGGCGACGGAGCTACACCTTCGATGTGGGGGCTACCCAGGTGGCAGGCCTGGAGCCCGGCGGCATCCATCACCGGCTGCTGACGCACCTGGGCCAACCCCTGCCCCCGGCCAGCCCCCTCGATCCGGCCTGTGTGGTGGATCTGGGCGACGGCCAGGCTCCCGTGCAGTTGTGGCGTGATCCGGAACGCTGGCGCCAGGAGCGTGAGCATCAGTTTCCAGGCAGTGGCCGCTTCTGGGCCTGGTGCGAGGCGCTGCACCAGGCCAACTGGGATTTTGCCGGCCGAGATCCGGTGTTGCCGCCGCGCAACCTCTGGGATCTGGGCCAGCTGCTTGGCGCCATGGGGCCGGCCAATCTGGCCAGCGGCCTGCTGAGCCGGGCCACGATGGCTGATCTGCAGCGCTGGAGCGGCTGCGCTCACGACCGGCGCCTGCGGCGGTTTCTGGATCTGCAGCTGCGGCTCTATTCCCAGGAGCCGGCCGATCGCACGGCCGCTCTCTACGGCGCCACGGTGCTGGCCATGGGTCAGGAGCCGCTTGGGCTCTGGCATCTGCACGGGTCCATGCAGGTGCTCAGCAGCCAACTCGAAACAGCCCTGGCCGCTGCCGGCGGCAGCCTGTTGCTTCGCCACCGAGTGGAGCGGTTGCAACACCACCGGGCCAGAGGCTGGCAGCTCAGCGGTAGCACGCCTGACCAACGGCCCTTTGCGCTGGAGGCGGCCGACGTGGTGCTGACGCTTCCCCCCCAGGCCCTGCCCGATCTGCTGGCCGATGAGCTGCCGGCCCCCTACCGGCGGCGCCTGCAGCAGGTCGACACCCCCTCCCCCTCGGGCGCCCTGGTGTTTTACGGCGCCGTGCAGCGCGCATGCCTGCCGCCCCGGTGCCCGAGCCACCTGCAGCGCGACTGGCACGATCCCGGATCCCTGTTTGTCTCGGTGAGCCAGGAGGGTGATGGACGCGCGCCCCTGGGCCAGGCCACGGTGATCGCCAGTGTGTTCACGGCCGCCAGACCCTGGTTCGCCCCCGAGCTGGCCGATGCCCAGACCCGGGCAGCCCGCAAGCAGATGCTGATGAATGGGATTCAGACTGGGCTGAAAGCCACGCTGGGCATCCCTGCCGAGGCCTGGTTGCATGGAGAGCTGGCCACGCCGCGGGCCTTTGCCCACTGGTGCGGACGGCCCTTCGGATATGTGGGCGGGCTGGGTCAGCATCCGAGCCGCTTCGGGCCCTTTGGTCTGGCCAGTCGCACCCCCCTGCCCGGTGTGTGGCTCTGCGGCGATTCGATCTATCCGGGTGAAGGCACCGCCGGGGTGAGCCTGTCGGCCCTGATGGCCTGCCGTCAACTGCTGCAGGCACGGGGGCAGACCCTCATCCTGCGGAGCGATCGGTCAAGACAAACTGGGGCCTGAGTCTGGCCGCCTGCCCGAGATCCGCTTCCAGGGCCGCCCAATCCCCTGCGCTGAGCTGCTCCTCCATGGCGCCAAGCGCCTGGCGATACACCTCAAGGGCCTGCTGCACCGCAGTTCTGTTGCTGCGGGCCATGAGTGTGCCGAGCATGGGGTTGCCGCCCCCGACCCTGGTCGTGTCGGCAAAACCCGATGACGCCAGGGCCCGCACCAAGTTGCCCAGGGTGCCGCTGCTGCCGCCATCGGCCATGGCGGCGGCCCGGTCGGCGGTCTGCAGCAGCGCGGCCGAAACCAGCACCGGCAGGTGAGAGATCAGCGCCACCGCCTGATCGTGGTCAGCCGCCGGGCAGCAGAGCCACCGGGACCCCAGCAGCGCGGCCAGATCTTGCACACAGGCCAATGCGCCCGGCTCGGTCTGCTCGCTGGGCGTGGCAACCCAGGGGCGGCCCGCAAACAGGCCTTCAACGCCGGCTTCGACCCCGGCCTGGGCCGTTCCGGCCATGGGATGACTCGCCACAAACCGCTCGTGCAGCCGCTGCCAGACCTCGAGCACAGGCTGCTTGACCGACCCCACATCGGTGAGCACCGCCTGCTCAGGGATCGCCGCCACCAGAGCGGGGTCCGGCTCGAGCAAACGGTCAAGCGGGAGGGCCAGGACAACCAGTGCGCAGCCGCTGAGCACTGCCGCATCGGTGCTCACCAGATCGGCAAGCCCCCGCTGCCGGGCCCGCTCAGCGGTCTCGGCTCGGTGCACCAGGGCCTGGACTCGCACGCCATGACGCCGGAGATCAAGCGCGATCGAGCCCCCGATCAGCCCCAGACCCACGATGCCGACGGGCGCCGAGCGCCAGGCACGGCTGTGGTCAGAGTCAATGGCCATGGGCAGCTCGGGCTGAACAGTGATCGCAACCCAGCTTCCTACGATTCGCGGATGTTGGAAGCCAGCGCCCACCAACAGCTCAAGGCTCTGCTGCGACAGGAGGGGGCTGAGGTCTGGCCCCATCACCTCAGCCTCTGCAGGCTGGTGGGGCGAAGCCTGCGTCGGGCCGATCACAGCCTGATCCGGCTGGCGATGGGCACGCCAAGCGACTGGTGGATCAGCCTGCTGGTGCCGCTGGCCCTGAGCCCGCAGTCGCTGGTTCTTGTGGTGTCTGACCGCATGCGCCAGCGGTTGCTGCAGGTTGAACTGCCACGACTGCAGCGCGCCGGATTGCCACTGGCCTGCGCCGAAGGCGACCAGGCCCCCCCCCATGGCGTGCTGTGGCTGATGAACCATGGGCAGCTGATCCGGGCCTGGGCCCAGGAGCGCCTGGCCGATCGTCAGCTGGTCCTGCCAGAAGCCGAACAGCTCGAAACCCGCCTGCGCCAGGCTCTGGCCGTGACGCTCACGCCGGCAGACTGGGACCGCTTGCGTCGTGCTCTGCCTGGTGCCGAGAGCAGCCTGCTGCAGTGTCACGAGCGGCTCAGCCGCAAGGTGCTGGCCTCACCTCGCAACCCCAGCAGCCTGGTGGGTCTCGATCCCAGCGAACTGGCCCCTCTGCGTCAGCTGCTTGCCGCCCTCGGGCCACTGCCCCCGCCCTGGGGGCAGTGGCTGTCGCGCAGCGGTGACACGGGCTGGTGCTGCTGGGCCGAGGTCAACCCCGCCCTGTTGCAGTGGACCCTGCAGTGCCAACCGCTCGAACCCCTGGCGCAGCTTGCGGGTCTGGTCGAGGACCGCGGCGCCATCGTGATCGGCCAGCTGGCAGCCCAGCGCAAGGGTGGCGCGTTGCCCTCTGCGGCGCTGACGTTGGGGTTGCGTCCCCATCTGGACCTGCAGCTGGGGGAGGCTCCGCTGGCCGATCCCCTGCCCCTGTATGCGCCGCTGCGTCAACCGCTGCCCAACAGTCCGATCTATGCCGAGCATCTGCTCAGCCAGTGCCGCCGCCTGATGCTGGGCCGCGAGCGGCTCAGCGTGGTGCTGGTGGACGACCCCCAGCTCAGGCTTCAGCTGACCAGCGCCCTGGCGGCCGACTTCGGATCCCGTGTAGTGCATGAAAGCCTCACCCCCGAAAGCAACGGCGTGATCTGTGCCCGCTGGTTCTGGTGGCTTGAGCATCACGAACGCCTGCCGCACCCCGAACAGATCGTGATCGGTCTGCTGCCGATCGCCAGTCTCGAAGATCCGCTCACTGCAGCGCGGGTGGGCGTGCTGCGGGGCCAGGGCCGCGACTGGTTTCGCGAGCTCCTGCTGCCCGATGCCCTGGCGCTGCTGCAACGGGTGGCGGCACCGCTGCGGCAGGCATGCGGCGCGGGCACCCGTCTGGCCATCCTCGACGGGCGGATGCGGGGCCGCAGCTGGGGCCAGGCGGTGCTGCAGTCTCTGGAGCCCTGGATGCATCTGAGCCGCTTGCTTCCACCTTGAACCCACTAACGTTGTCCGTTGTGCAGCGTTCCTTGCTCAGCCGCCATGGGCGAAGCCAAACGACGCAGTGACCAGGGGCTGCCACCCCGGCAAATCAAAACCGCCAAGGCGTCCAAACCCGCCGGCAGCGCCTGGTGGAATTCAGGCGGCAACGGCGGCAGCACCGGTGAACGGTTCGTGTCGCTCACCACGCGTGGGGCCTGGATCGGCATTGGTGCCCTGGTGCTGTTCTGGGTCACCGTGCGGTTCATCGGGCCGGCGGCAGGCTGGTGGACCTTGTCCGACGGCTGAACACCGGGCTGAACACCGAAGCCCGAAGGGATCGGGCCCATTCGCAGAAATCGGAAGAAAGCCTTAAATTGGGTTGATCCCAAGGTCCTCACCATGTTTGGACGCCTTGCCGAGCAATACCGTTCCGTTGTCGAAGACCTGGTTCTCAGTCTTCAGGCCCTGGCTGCCAGCCTGACCTCGGCCGGTCACAGCGCCACCTGCTACGTGTGCGGTGATGGCCGCGATGGTCACGGTGCTTCGTTTGTGGCCAGCCTCGAACCTGCCTCCGGCACCAATCACATGGTCAGGTTCCTGGTCTCCGATTTCGGCATCAGCTGGGTGGAATCGCGCGACGGCCATGAACTGGTGAAATTTGAAGGTGCCGAAGCCATCCAGGAGCTTCAACGGGTCACCGAGCTCCTGCGTCAGAGCTCCCCTGCGCGGCCTGACGCCGTTCTGGTCAACAACGACTGAACAATCACCCCCCAGTGGGACCTCCCAGCGGGGCTGGGAGGTTGACAGTGCCAATCCATCGAGCCTGGTCACCCAGCCTTCCAACCTGAAGCGGAAGGCCGGGTGTTCGCCGTGCGTCGATCAACTCGCCTGGGGCAACTCCTCAAGCGGCACCGCGGCAGCAGCTTTGGCTGCTGCGGCCAGTGGTTTCATGGAATTGGCAGTCACTTCAGAGCCCTCAGTCAGCTTCTGGCGGGTGAGCTGTTCAATCACATCCCGAGGCTCCGGATTCTGCTCAAGCCAGACGATCGTGTTGTCACGACCCTGACCGATGTTGTCACCGTCGTAGCTGTACCAGGCCCCCTTGCGGATCACCACGCCGGTCTCCTCAGCCAGATCGAGCAAACAACCCAGGGTGCTGATGCCACGACCAAACAGGATGTCGAACTCGGCGATACGGAACGGTGGCGCCACCTTGTTCTTGGCCACTTTCACCTTGGCACGGATGCCGTATTCCTCGGTGCCGCGCTTCAGGGTCTGAATGCGACGGATATCGAGGCGCACGGAGGCATAGAACTTGAGTGCGTTGCCCCCGGTGGTGGTCTCAGGGTTGCCATAGGTCACCCCGATCTTCTGACGCAGCTGGTTCAGGAAGATCACGGTGCAGCCGGACTTGCCGATGTTGCCGGTGATCTTGCGCATCGCCTGGCTCATCAAGCGGGCCTGGCTGCCCACCGCCAGGTCACCCATTTCACCCTCGATCTCGGCCCGTGGCGTCAGAGCCGCCACCGAGTCGACCACCACGATGTCGACAGCGGCTGAACGCACCAGCTGATCGACGATCTCAAGGGCCATTTCACCGGTGTCGGGCTGGGAGACCAGCAGGTTCTCGATGTCGACACCCAGGGCAGCGGCGTACACCGGATCAAGAGCGTGCTCGGCATCGACGAAGGCCGCCACGCCGCCGCGACGCTGCACCTCGGCGATGGCATGGAGGGTCAGGGTCGTCTTACCTGAGCTTTCAGGTCCATAGACCTCGACCACGCGTCCCTTGGGGTAACCACCGCCCAGGGCCAGATCGAGCGTCAGCGCACCGGTGGAAATGGTCTCGACCCGCATCCGGGAGGCATCCCCCAGGCGCATGATCGAGCCCTTGCCGAAATTGCGCTCAATCTGATTGAGCACAAGGCCGAGGGCTTTCTCACGGTCACCACCGCCGGTGGCGGTCGCAGCAGAGGAGGAGGATGCAGGCACAGCAGCAGAAGGGGTAAGGGCACCCGCCGCGGGGCGGGAGGCGTTGGTTGAGGGGGCTGGAAGCGGCGTGGAAGCTGAAGCGGCCTTCGGATCAGCAGGCATGAGGTGGAACGGCAATGGGACGGGCCGCAGGGTCATCCTGCGACCACCAGTGGGGAAATGCCACCAAAATCGTCCAGCGTTTCAGGCGGCGCCGAGGACCCAGCAGAGAAGCGGTTAGTACTGGCGTACTGTAGCGCTCAGGGCCAGCATGCCAAGGGGGACTGAAAGATCTCCGGCGTCAACCAGCCGATCGAAGCCGGCAGATCGGATCCGGCACCGGGAGCCAGGTAGCCCCACGACACCAGGTAACAGCGCACGGGATCCAAGTCCTGACGCGCCCGCACCGCCTCAAGGGTGGGCCGGCGATCTTCGACGAACCAGATCGGGCGTTCGGCCTGTAGCAGCAGACGCTGGAGCACATCGGGCTTGCTGCCGGCATCGTGTCCAAACAGGTTCTCCGGCGTGAGCGCAGCGGCATCCAGAAGCTCGCGGGCGAAGGCAGCACCCTTGGTCGTGAGCACCATCCAGGGCGAGCCCTCGGCCACAAGCGCACGAAGGCGCTCCTGAACGCCGGGATAAAAGCGATGCCGTGCCAGCCAAGCCTGACGATCGGTGGCGATGCCATCTGCCCTGAACGACTCGAGCGTCTGCTGCAACAGAAGCGGGCTCCAACCCCAGCGCACCAGAGCCTGACGAATCCACGGTTCGTAGTCACCCAACAGGGCAGGCCCATCCAGGTCTTGCCGGCCCAGTTCGGCCGCCACAAGCACCATCTCCCAACCTTGATGAATCAGTGGGCGCAGCCTGCTGAAGGCCTCGGGTGCTTCACCCGGCAGCGTCAGGGCCGGGGCGAGCGCCAGGGCCGCACCCCGTGCGGCCCACCAGTATTCGGGCATGCCGTCGACCAGCACACCGTCGAAATCAAAGACGAGGAGGGGAGTTTGGGTCAAAACTGGGCCGCTAGGATTCGAACCTAGGAATGGCGGGACCAAAACCCGCTGCCTTACCGCTTGGCGACGGCCCAATGAACGCCCGGCCACGCCGGTGTCCTGTTAGTTACCCATAGCGCCCTGTCGTTCGTCAACAGCTGCAGCCCTGTTCTGCAGCCGGACCGGGGAGCGCTGCAGCCATGGGGCGACAAGCTCACGGGCGTGGAACAGGGCCTGAGGCCAGAGATCGTCACAATCGAGCAACCGGGCGCCTCGGGCATGGGCGGGTTGCAGCCAGGGCTGCAACCGGCGTCGGGCCTCGCCACCGAAGGCGACACCTGCAGCCAGGGGCCCCAGACCACTGCGTTCCAGCTCAGGCAGCGTCTGCCCGTTGGTGCCACCAGCCAGCTGCAGGGGGCCAGGCGGAGCCCAGGGGGCAAGGTGGCCCAACAACCTGACCGCGGCGCGGGCCGGCAACGGGCCCAGATCGCCGCTCATGGGCTGACCGTCAAGCTGCCAGAGCGGGCGCAGGCCTGCGGCACGCAACAGGCCGAAGCGCTGCCACAACTCGGTGGCGAGGGTCGCCGCCCCCGGCGCCGCAGGCGCGGTCATGCTCACGGCCAACCGTCTCAGTCGAACCCCACTGCACACCAGCTGCTCAAGCCGCAGGGCAAACGCCTCAAGGCGACCCGGCTGGCAATGCAACTCCACCGCGTCAGGAGCGATCGCGGCCAGCAGCGATGGCAGCGCCTCGGGAGCCAGCACCTGGGAACGCTCCTCGATCAAGCCAAGGGGACAGGCCCCGAGGCAACGGCCGCAGCCGTAGCAGCGCTCATCCAGCACACCAGGAGCCCCGGTGGCCTGCAGGCCGATCGCCAAGGCCGGGCAGACCCGTTCGCAGGGGCGGCGGCACTCGGGCGGACAGCGGCCAGGATCAAACCAGGCCTTGCGAAAGTGCGGATCAGCGCCATCGCTGAGGCTCACCATGAGCCAGGGCCGCTTGCTCAGACCCCGGGCTGCAGCCCAGGTGAGCCCGCGCCTGGCCGCTGCACCAACGGCAGCGTCAGCAGCGATGTCGATGCAATGGACACCGGCCAGGGCATAGAGGCCCGCGAGATCTTCAACCGCAGCCAGATCCTGATTGCTGGCCCCGCAGATCAGCTTGACCCAGCGTCCCTGGGCCAGGGCCAGGTCAGGCGCCGACAAGCTGTTCGAGAGGTTGCCATCGCAAGGCGCGGGCACCGCCCATCTCGACGACAACCTTGAGCCTGGGCTCACGGCGGGTAAGGCTCACCAACGAAGCCAGCTCAGCCGTGGAGAGCACCTGACCCTCCAACAACCAGAGCACAACGGGGCCATCACCCTCCAGCAGAGGGCCCAACAGGGGCATCACCCGCTGCACCTCACCCACAGCCGCACCGCGGCCCACGCTCTGGTGACCGAGATGGGGAGGCCGAACCCCATGGAGCTCGAACAGAAACACCTCGGGGTCGCCGAGTCCTCGTGCCGAGGTCAACTGGGCGCGATACCCGGCTGCCCTGAGCCTGCGCAACAGGCGGGTTTCGGCGCCGCCCTCCAGGGGTGCATACAGGGCCAGGGCTCCACAGCCTTCGAGCTGCTGTCTGAAACCACGACCAGTGAGCAACAGGGGCATTGCCGGCAGACACTGAGCAGGTTCAGTCTGGCAGCCCGGAACCGGCCCTGGTCAGAGTGAAGGGCGTCAGGTCGTGGGGTAATGTATCCAACTGCGATGTGATTTCTGTGCCCGACCGCTAGCCGGGCCTCCAGTTCACAACGCACGATCACCAGTGGTGGTGATCGTTTACGGCCAGCGCGAATCACGACGTCTGCCCTTCATGGCTCGCCCTGAAGGCAACGTCCGGATTCGCCGGGAAACTGCCCGAGCGCGCCATCGACAACTGCATCCCTGGATGACAGCCTCAGATGGTCCGGTTCAGACAAGTCCCAGCCGCGCTGATCAGACAGATCTCTGGTCGGTCTTGCTAGCCCTCTGCCATCGCTCCGCCAACGTCTCGTCTTCGCTCCAGAACGCCAACCGTCAACACGGACCCTGGCCCTGATATCGAAATCGTTTTGTTTCACGGTGCGGGCTCAAGGCCCCGCAGGATCTCGTCCAGTCAAGACAGGTCTGATCCAGCTCAACCGATGGCCCTCGGGTCATCGATCAACCAGCTGGCGTTTCTTCACGTCTTATGTCTATCGGCATCCTCGGGAAGAAGCTGGGCATGTCCCAGTTCTTCGACGACGAGGGCAGATCCATTCCGGTCACCCTGATCGAAGCTGGTCCCTGCCGCATCACCCAACTCAAAAGCACCAGCACCGACGGCTACAACGCCGTTCAGCTCGGTTACGGCGAGATCCGCGACAAGCTTGTCAACAAACCCTCCAAGGGCCACCTGGCCCGGTCGGGCGAGGAGCTGTTGCGGCATCTCAAGGAGTACCGCGTTGACAGCGTCGAAGGGCTTGAACTCGGCAGCAGTGTGACCGTCTCGGCTTTTGAAGCCGGTCAAAAGGTTGATGTCAGCGGCGACACCATGGGTCGGGGCTTTGCCGGCTACCAGAAGCGCCATGGCTTCAGCCGCGGTCCGATGACCCACGGCTCGAAGAATCACCGCGAACCGGGCTCCACCGGTGCCGGCACCACGCCGGGCCGTGTCTACCCCGGCAAGCGCATGGCCGGCCGCTACGGCGGCAAACAGACCACCACCCGTGCCCTGACGATTCTCAAGGTCGACACGGAGCGCAACTTGCTGGTGGTCAAGGGTTCGGTTCCGGGCAAGCCCGGCGCCCTGCTCGACATCCGCCCGGCCAACCGGGTGGGCGCCAAGTCCGGCAGCTGAGGAGACGATCGACAATGGCTAATTGTGTGATTCGCGACTGGCAAGGGAAAGAGGCCGGCAAGGCCACCCTTGATCTCAAGGTCGCCAAGGAAAGTTCTGCCACCGATCTGGTGCACCGCGCCGTGGTGCGCCAGTTGGCCCATGCCCGTCAGGGCACGGCCAGCACCCTCACCCGTGCCGAGGTGGCCGGTGGTGGCCGCAAGCCCTACAAGCAAAAAGGCACAGGCAGGGCCCGCCAGGGATCGATCCGCACGCCGCTGCGTCCTGGTGGTGGTGTGGTCTTCGGGCCCAAGCCCCGGAGTTACAACCTGGCGATGAACCGCAAGGAGCGTCGTCTGGCCCTACGCACGGCCCTGATGAGCCGCATCGACGACATCATTGTGGTCAAGGGATTCGGTGCCGATCTCAAGGCACCGAAAACAAAGGAAGTCACTGCCGCGCTGAGCCGTTTCGGTATTGCTGCCGACGCCAAGGTGCTGGTGGTCCTCAACAACCCTTCCGAGACCGTGCGCCTCTCGGTGCGCAATCTCGAAAAAGTGAAGTTGATCGCCGCCGATCAGCTCAATGTGTTCGATCTACTCAATGCCACGAAGTTGGTGGTGAGTGACGAAGCACTCGCAACGATTCAGGAGGTCTACGGCGATGGCTGAGCGTTTTGCAGGTCGGCTGGCGGATGTGATCCGCAAGCCGTTGATCACCGAGAAAGCCACCCGGGCACTCGAGTTGAACCAGTACACCTTTGAGGTTGATCACCGGGCCGCCAAGCCCGATATCAAGGCCGCGGTGGAGTCCATGTTCGACGTCAAGGTGGTTGGTGTCAGCACCATGAATCCACCTCGCCGCTCCCGTCGGGTCGGTCGCTTTGCCGGCAAGCGCGCCCAGGTCAAAAAGGCCGTGGTGCGATTGGCTGAGGGCAATGCCATCCAGTTGTTCCCTGAATCCTGAGGGGTAGAAATCACATGGCAATCCGCAATTACCGCCCCATCACCCCCGGCACCCGCACCCGTGTCGCCAGTGACTTCGCCGAAGTCACCGGTCGCGGGCGCGAGCGGGGCCTGGTGGTGGCCAAGCACCGCCGCAAGGGCCGCAACAACCGTGGTGTGATCACCTGCCGTCACCGTGGCGGCGGACACAAGCGCCTCTATCGCATTGTCGATTTCCGCCGTGACAAGCACGGTGTAGTCGCCAAGGTCGCTGCGATTCACTACGACCCCCACCGCAATGCACGGCTGGCGCTGCTGTTCTATGCCGACGGCGAAAAGCGCTACATCCTGGCCCCCGCTGGCATCGAACTTGGCCAGCAGGTGGTCTCAGGGCCCGAGGCTCCCATCGAAAACGGCAACGCCCTGCCGCTGTCTGCAATACCCCTGGGTTCCAGCGTCCACAACGTGGAGCTGTATGCAGGCCGTGGTGGTCAGATGGTGCGCACCGCCGGCGCCAGCGCCCAGGTCATGGCCAAGGAAGGCGATTACGTCGCCCTCAAGCTGCCTTCGACCGAGGTTCGACTGGTCCGCCGCGAGTGTTACGCCACCCTCGGTGCAGTCGGAAACAGCGAAGTCCGCAACACCAGCCTGGGCAAAGCCGGCCGCAAGCGCTGGCTTGGACGCAGGCCCGAGGTGCGCGGTTCGGTCATGAACCCCTGCGATCACCCGCACGGTGGTGGCGAGGGTCGTGCACCGATCGGCCGCAGTGGCCCGGTGACCCCTTGGGGCAAACCAGCCCTCGGTCTCAAGACCCGCAAACGGAACAAGCCCAGCAACCGGTTTGTGTTGCGGAAACGTCGCCGCACCTCCAAGCGGAGCCGAGGCGGACGCGATTCCTGATGAACCACACCGCTTTGCTCACCGCCTGAACCGCTATGGGACGCTCACTCAAAAAAGGCCCTTTTGTCGCTGACAGCCTGCTTCGCAAGGTTGAAAAGCAGAACGCCGCCGACGATAAGTCGGTGATCAAAACCTGGTCGCGGGCCTCGACCATCCTGCCGATGATGATCGGCCACACCATCGCCGTTCACAACGGCAAGTCACACGTACCCGTGTACGTGACCGAGCAGATGGTGGGTCACAAGCTTGGGGAATTCGCCCCCACGCGCACCTTCAAGGGCCACATCAAGGACAAGAAAGGAGGACGCTGACATGGCTAACACCACCGCCAACCAGGCCCTCGCCCACGGCCGTTTCATTCGCGGCTCGGCCTCCAAGGTGCGCCGGGTGCTGGATCAGATCCGTGGCCGCAGCTACCGCGAGGCGCTGATCATGCTCGAGTTCATGCCCTACCGCTCGACAGGACCGATCACCAAGGTGCTGCGCAGCGCCGTGGCCAACGCCGAGCACAACCTGGGCATGGATCCGGCCTCCCTGGTCATCAGCCAGGCCTGGGCCGACATGGGTCCATCGATGAAGCGCTACCGCCCCCGGGCCCAGGGCCGGGCCTATGCAATCAAGAAACAGACCTGCCACATCAGCATTGCTGTGGCTTCCACCACCTGACCCCGAGGACACCGACCGATGGGACACAAGATCCATCCAACCGGCCTGCGCCTGGGGATCACCCAGGACCACCGCTCCCGCTGGTACGCCCCGAGCAAGACCTATCCGACGCTCCTTCAGGAGGATGATCGGATCCGGAAGTTCGTCCACAAGAAGTACGGCGCTGCCGGCATCAGCGACGTGCTGATCGCCCGCAAGGCCGACCAGCTTGAGGTTGAACTCAAGACCGCACGCCCCGGCGTGCTGGTCGGCCGCCAGGGCAGCGGCATTGAAGAGCTTCGCAGCGGTATCCAGACCACCCTCGGTGATGCGAATCGCCAGGTGCGCATCAACGTTGTCGAGGTCGAGCGTGTCGACGCCGATGCCTATCTGCTGGCCGAGTACATCGCCCAGCAACTTGAAAAGCGTGTCGCGTTCCGCCGCGTGATGCGCATGGCTGTGCAACGGGCCCAAAGGGCCGGTGTGCTCGGCCTCAAGATCATGGTGGCCGGTCGCCTGAACGGCGCCGAGATCGCCCGCACCGAATGGACCCGCGAGGGCCGCGTGCCCCTGCACACCCTGCGGGCCGACATTGACTACGCCACCAAGGTGGCGAGCACGACCTACGGCGTGCTCGGCATCAAGGTGTGGGTATTCAAAGGTGAGGTGCTCCCCGGGCAGACCGACAAGCTGCCCGTGGGTGGTGCACCCCAGCGCCGGACCAGCCGGCGGCCGCAACAGTTCGAAGACCGCTCCAACGAGGAGTGATCAGGAGGCCTGAACCATGCTGAGTCCACGACGCGTCAAATTCCGTAAGCAACAGCGAGGCCGCATGCGCGGCATCGCCACGCGCGGCAACACCATCGCCTTTGGGCAGTACGCCCTCCAGGCCCAGGAGTGCGGTTGGATCACCTCGCGACAGATCGAGGCGAGCCGCCGTGCCATGACCCGCTATGTCAAGCGGGGCGGAAAGATCTGGATCCGGATCTTCCCCGACAAACCCGTCACCATGCGCCCTGCGGAAACCCGCATGGGCTCCGGTAAGGGCAACCCAGAGTTCTGGGTGGCTGTGATCAAGCCCGGCCGCATTCTCTTTGAGATGGGCGGAGCTGAAATCACCCCAGAAATCGCTCGCGAGGCCATGCGCCTGGCGCAGTACAAGCTGCCCGTGAAAACCAAATTCCTGGCCCTCGAGGATCAGGAAGCTCTCGCTACTGCAGTGGAGGCCTGACCATGGCACGCCCTTCGATCGCCGATGTGCGCAAGCTCAACGACGGCGAAATCAGCACCCAGATCGACGCCACCCGGCGCGAGCTGTTCACCCTGCGCTTCGAGCAGGCCACCCGGCGGCTCGAAAATCCTCACCGCTTCAAGGAAGCCCGCATCAAGCTGGCTCACCTGATGACGGTGCAGACCGAGCGTCAACGCCAGGCCACCACGGCCGCTTCAGCTTCCTGATCCCCCCCGTACATCCCATGGCAACCAAGGAACGGGTCGGCACTGTCGTCAGCGACAAGATGGACAAAACAGTGGTCGTGGCGGTGGAAAACCGCTTCCCCCACCCCATCTATCAAAAGACGGTGAGCCGCACCCAGCGCTACAAGGCCCACGACGAAGCCAACACCTGCAAGGTGGGCGACCGCGTGCGTATCACCGAAACCAGACCCCTCAGTCGCACCAAGCGCTGGACTGTGGCCGAGGTGCTCTCCACCTCGACCGCCAACTGAGGAGGAGCAACCCATGATTCAACAGGAAACCTTCCTCAATGTCGCTGACAACAGCGGCGCCAAGCGCATCCAGTGCATCCGCGTGCTGGGTACCAACCGTCGCTATGCCCACGTCGGTGACGTGATCGTGGCGGCCGTCAAGGACGCGATGCCCAACATGGGCGTCAAAAAATCCGATGTGGTCAAGGCCGTGGTGGTACGCACCAAAGCCACCCTGCGTCGCGATACCGGCAATTCAATCCGCTTTGACGACAACGCGGCGGTGATTCTTGGTAACGACAACAACCCCAAGGGCACCCGGGTGTTCGGCCCTGTTGCCCGTGAACTCAGGGAGCGCAATTTCACCAAGATTGTGTCCCTGGCTCCGGAGGTGATCTGAAATGGCAACGGCAACTCCCAGGGCCAAGACCCCAGAGCGCATCAAGATGCGCATCAAGAAAGGCGACACCGTCCAGGTGATCGCCGGCAAGGACAAGGGCAAGACCGGTGAAGTCCTGCGCACCCTGCCCTACGAGAATCGCGTCGTGGTCCAGGGCATCAACCTGCGCACCCGCCACGTCAAGCCCACCCAGGAGGGCGAGACCGGCAGGATCGTCACCGAGGAAGCGGCTCTGCACGCCTCCAATGTGATGCTCTACTCGACCACCAAACAAGTGGCCAGTCGCGTCGAAATCGTCGTCGAAAAGGACGGCAGCAAGAAGCGGCGCCTCAAGAAGACCGGTGAACTGCTGGATTGACGGCAATCGCCCTAACCGGCCATACCGCTTCCGACAACTCCCCTGTCCCGCCCAGTCCTTTTCTCAACGCCCCGCTTCTGACAACGCCCAGAAGCACAGCCCCCCTCCCCAGCCATGTCACTGAAACAGCGCTACAGGGAGACGATCCAGCCGAAGCTGCTCAAGGATCTCAGTCTCTCCAACATCCATGAAGTTCCCAAGGTGGTGAAAGTTACCGTGAACCGGGGACTCGGCGAGGCCGCTCAGAACGCCAAGGCCCTGGAGGCCTCGATAGCAGAGCTGGCCAACATCACTGGCCAGAAGGTCGTGGTGACCCGTGCCAAGAAAGCCATCGCAGGCTTCAAGATCCGCACAGGCATGCCGATCGGCGTGGCCGTCACCCTCCGTGGCGACCGGATGTACGCCTTCCTGGAGCGCCTGATTCACCTGGCTCTGCCTCGCATCCGCGACTTCCGCGGTGTGAGCCCCAAAAGTTTTGACGGCCGGGGCAATTACACCCTCGGCATCCGCGAACAGATCATTTTCCCGGAAATCTCTTTCGACAAGATCGATGCGATCCGGGGGATGGACGTCACCATCGTGACCACCGCCCGTAACGACGAAGAGGGCCGGGCCCTCCTCCGCGAGATGGGAATGCCGTTCCGCAGCAACTGAGCCCTCTTCCGGACACGACCATGGCAAACCACGACCCGATTTCCGACATGCTCACCCGCATTCGCAATGCGAGTGAGAAGCGTCACGAGACCACCAAGATCCCGGCTTCCCGCCTGCTGCGCAACATTGCGAATGTGCTGCAGCAGGAAGGCTTCATCGCTGGCATCAGCGAGGAGGGCGAAGGCGTCCAAAAGCAACTGGTGCTTGAGCTCAAGTACAGCGGCAAACATCGCCTGCCGACAATTCGCTCCGTGCAGCGCGTCAGCAAACCCGGCCTGCGCATCTACAAGAACAACCGTCAGCTGCCCAAGGTGCTGGGCGGTCTTGGGGTGGCAATCATCTCCACATCCAAGGGTGTGATGAGCGACCGCGATGCCCGCAAGCAGGGCGTCGGCGGCGAAGTGCTCTGCTACGTCTATTGATTCCGGGAGAACCAAACAATGTCACGTATTGGTAAAGCGCCGATTCCCATTCCCGACAAGGTGAGCGTCAGCCTCAACGGTCTCGACGTCACGGTCAAGGGTCCCAAAGGCGAACTGCGTCGCACCCTCCCGGATGGTGTCGACATTGCCCAGAACGGCAACACCCTGGTCGTCTCACCCAGCAGCACGAGCCGCCGCTCCCGCGAGCGCCACGGTCTCTGCCGCACCCTCGTGGCCAACATGGTCGAGGGCGTCAGCCAGGGCTACACCCGCAAACTCGAGATCGTGGGCGTGGGCTACCGCGCTGCCGTCCAGGGCAAAAAGCTGGTGGTCAGCGCCGGTTACAGCCACCAGGTCGAGATGATTCCCCCCGAGGGCGTCACCTTTGCCGTCGAGAACAACACCTCCGTTTCAGTCTCCGGAGCCGACAAGGAACTCGTTGGCAACGAAGCCGCCAAGGTGCGGGCCATTCGTCCGCCTGAGCCCTACAAGGGCAAAGGCATCAAGTACGAGGGTGAGCGCATTCTGCGCAAGGCCGGTAAGACCGGTAAGAAATGAGGTCTGCCTGAGCGTTGTCACTTCGTATTCCTATGTCCTCCCCATCCCGCAAGCTGCAGACTCAGAAGCGCCATCGGCGCCTGCGTCGCAACCTCACAGGCACCGCCGAGCGTCCTCGCCTGGCCGTGTTCCGCTCCAACAACCACATCTACGCCCAGGTCATCGACGACGCTGCCCAGAACACCCTCTGCGCCGCTTCGACCCTCGACAAGGATCTGCGCGTCGACCTCAAGACCAGCTCCACCTGCGATGCCTCCATCGCCGTGGGCCAGCTGGTCGCCAAGCGTGCTCTTGCCAAGGGCATTTCCCAGGTGGTCTTCGATCGCGGCGGCAACCTGTACCACGGCCGGGTCAAGGCCCTGGCTGATGCCGCCCGGGAAGCGGGCCTTCAGTTCTGATCCCTGCTCTCACCATGACCGAAACCAACGATCAAGTTCTCTCGAACGACATTCCAGCCGCCTCCGATGTGCCCGCCGCCGCTGAAGGGCAGCAAGAGCGCCGCGGCGGACGCGGTGAAGGCCGGGGCGGTGACCGCCGAGGCGGGGGCCGCGGACGCGACAACCGCCGTGGCGGCCAGGAGCGCGATTCCGAATGGCAGGAGCGCGTGGTGCAGATTCGCCGCGTCTCCAAAACCGTGAAGGGCGGCAAGAAGATGAGCTTCAGGGCCATCGTCATCGTCGGCAACGAGCGGGGCCAGGTGGGTGTCGGCGTCGGCAAGGCCGGCGATGTCATCGGCGCCGTCCGCAAGGGTGTGGCTGACGGGAAAAAGCACCTGGTCAAGGTGCCCCTTACCCGTCACAACTCAATCCCGACGATCAGCAACGGCCGCGATGGTGCCGCCAGCGTGCTGATCCGTCCCGCCGCTCCAGGTACCGGCGTGATCGCGGGTGGCTCGATCCGCACGGTGCTAGAGCTGGCCGGCATCAAGAATGTGCTGGCCAAGCGCCTGGGCTCCAAGACCCCCCTCAACAACGCGCGTGCTGCCATGGAAGCCCTGTCAGCCCTGCGCACCCACAAGGAGACCGCCAAGGAGCGGGGCATCTCCCTCGAGCAGATCTACTCCTGAGGTCCCACCCATGTCGATGAATCTCCAATCCCTCAAACCAAACGCCGGTGCACGTCGGCGCAAGCTGCGCAAGGGCCGCGGCATCGCCGCAGGTCAGGGCGCCAGCTGCGGCTTCGGCATGCGGGGTCAGAAGTCGCGCTCGGGTCGCCCGACCCGTCCCGGCTTCGAGGGCGGCCAGATGCCCCTCTATCGCCGGGTGCCCAAGCTCAAGCACTTCCCCCTGGTCAACCCCAAGGCGTTCACCGTGGTGAACGTGGCCAAGCTCGCCGACCTCAAAGCGGGCAGCACCGTGAGCCTGGACTCCCTGGTCAAGGACGGCATCGTGACCAGCCCCAAGCACCCGCTCAAGATCCTGGGCAATGGTGATCTCAAGGTGAAGCTGACCGTTCAGGCGGCGGCCTTCACCGCCAGCGCACGCGCCAAGATCGAAGCCGCAGGTGGCACCTGCGAAGTGACCGACTGAACCGCGGCCCTGCTGCCGACCTAAGGTCGTAGCCGTCAGTGGGTCCCCAGGATCCGGCTGACGGCTTTTTTGCAGTCTGACGCCACGGCAACGCCAAGGTGGCAGCGGCAGCCAAGCGACAACCCTTCAGATCTTCACCCTCCAGACCAGACCCTCTGCCTCCCAACACCATGCTTGTCAGCCGGGGACGCAACCCGAGCGCCGGGGAAATCTTCAGCCAGCTGATCCTTTCCAAGGGCCTGCGCGAACGGGTGCTGATCACCCTCGGGCTGCTGCTGGTCGTGCGTCTTGGCATCTACATCCCCATGCCAGGCATCGACCGGGTGGCCTTTCAGGACTTTCTGCAACGGGGGGGGCAACTCATCGGCTTTCTCGACATCTTCACAGGAGGGGGCATCTCCACCCTGGGAATCTTTGCCCTGGGGATCCTGCCGTTCATCAACGCCTCGATCATCATCCAGCTGCTGACGGCAGCTCTGCCCCAGCTCGAAGAGCTGCAGAAGAACGAAGGCGAGGCCGGTCGCCGCAAGATTGCCCAGATCACCCGCTACGTGGCGCTGGGCTGGGGCATCCTGCAGAGCACGGTGTTCGCCCTGATCCTGCGCCAGTACGCCACCGCTGGAACGCCGGAGCCCGTGTTCGTGATCCAGACCGCTCTGGCTCTGGTCACGGGCTCAATGGTCGTCATGTGGATCAGCGAAGTGATCACCGAGCGCGGTATCGGCCAGGGGGCGTCACTGGTGATCTTCGTGAACATCGTGGCCACCCTGCCCAAAGCGCTGGGCTCGACGATCGAACTGGCCCAGAGCGGCGATCGCAGCACCGTGGGTGGCATCGTCGTGCTGGCTGCAGTGTTTCTGGTCACGATCGTCGGCATCATCTTTGTGCAGGAAGGCAACCGGCGCATCCCGATCGTGAGCGCCAAACGGCAGGTCGGTGGCGTGACCCGGCTCTCGGCGCGCCAGAGCTACCTGCCCTTGAAGCTCAATGCCGGCGGTGTGATGCCGATCATCTTTGCGTCAGCCGTGGTGTTTCTGCCCCTGACGGTGGCCAACATCACCGGCAGTCCCTGGCTGATCAAGGCCGCCAGCTATCTCAATCCGAACAGCAGCACACCCTGGCTCTACGCGCTGGTCTATTTCGCGCTGATCTGTGGCTTTTCGTACTTCTATGCCTCGTTGACCGTCAACCCGGTCGACATCGCCACCAATCTCAAACGCACCGGGGTGGCTATCCCGGGAGTGCGTCCAGGGTCAGCCACAGCGCGCTATCTGGGCGCTGTGCAGAATCGCCTCACCCTGCTGGGCGGCCTGTTTCTCGGAGCGGTCGCGATCATTCCCTCAGCCGTGGAAGGCGCCACCCAGGTGCGCACCTTTCAAGGGCTGGGCGCCACCTCTCTGCTGATCCTGGTGGGGGTCGCCATCGACACCGCCAAGCAGGTTCAGACCTATGTGATCTCCCAGCGCTACGAAGGCATGGTGCGCCAATAGGGCCCTCGCTCCGACCGACCGTCTCTCCTGTCTTGACCCCAAATTCGCCGTGACCAAGCAACATCTGCTCTTCCTTGGCCCCCCCGGTGCCGGCAAGGGCACCCAAGCCCAGCAGCTCGCCAGCCGCCACAACCTGCTGCACCTGTCGACCGGTGATCTGCTGCGGGCCGAAGTGGCAGCCGCCACGCCGCTGGGGCTGGAAGCTCAGGCGGTGATGAACCGTGGTGAGCTGGTCAGCGATGCTTTGGTCCTGGCCATCGTGCGCAGCCGCCTGGAGCAGCAGACGGCTGCCCTGAGCCGCGGCGAATCGGGACCCAGCGGCTGGTTGCTCGATGGTTTTCCTCGCAATCTGGCCCAGGCCGAAGCGCTTGAAGCGCTGCTCAACGAACTGGATCAACCGATCGATCTGGTAGTGCTCATGGAACTCGACGATGGGCTGCTCATGCAACGCCTGCTGAGCCGTGGTCGCACCGACGACAACGCTGAGGTGATCCGCCATCGCCTCGAGGTCTACCGCGCCCAGACCGAACCGCTGATCACCTACTACCGCGAGCGCCGGCTGCTTCAGGCCGTTGACTCCGACGGAACGGTCGACGCCGTGGCCAGCCGAATCGAGGCCCTGCTGCACTGAGGGCCTTAGGGGTGTTGACCGGTGTGATAGGTTGGCGGTTTGCAAATTCGGAGAGCACAACGCCCATGAAGGTGCGTGCCTCAGTCAAGAAAATGTGCGACAAATGCCGGGTGATCCGTCGCCACGGCCGGGTGATGGTCATCTGCGCCAACCCCAAGCACAAGCAGCGCCAAGGCTGACCTGCCTGCCTGCACGCCGCCATGCCTTACAAGGGCGGCGGCCCATTCCCTGAACCTTTCGTCATCAACACCACGTGGCACGGATCGCCGGAGTCGATATTCCTCGCGACAAGCGGGTCGAAATCGCCCTCACCTATGTGTATGGCATCGGCCTGACACGAGCCCAGAAGATTCTCGCCAAAACAGGCGTCAATCCCGATACCCGCGTCAAGGACCTCAGCGACGCCGACATCCAGAAGCTGCGTGGTGCCGCCGAGGGTTACACCCTTGAAGGCGATCTGCGTCGCCAGGAGGGCATGGCGCTCAAGCGTCTTCAGGACATCGGCTGCCTGCGCGGCCGGCGTCACCGCCTTGGCCTGCCGGTGCGCGGCCAGCGCACCCGCACCAATGCGCGCACCCGTCGCGGGGCCCGCAAGACCGTCGCCGGCAAGAAGAAGTAATTCTTCCCGGCTGCAGGGGCCACATTTCGGCCGCTGCATCGGATCGTCTCCCCCCACGGCTCTGCCGTCTGTCTGCCGTTCAGCGGTCATTCAGCCGTCACCAGAGCTCTCTCCGTTCTCCCGATCACCTCCTGCCTTCGCCGGCCTTCAGCCATGGCCAAACCCGCCAAGAAATCAGGTCCCAAAAAGGCCAAACGCAATGTGCCCAACGGTGTGGCGCATATCCAGAGCACCTTCAACAACACCATCGTTTCGATCACTGACACCGCCGGCGAAGTGATCAGTTGGAGCTCAGCCGGTGCCAGTGGCTTCAAGGGAGCCCGCAAGGGCACACCCTTTGCGGCCCAGACCGCAGCCGAAGCTGCAGCACGTCGGGCCCTGGAGCAGGGCATGCGCCAGATCGAAGTGCTGGTCAGAGGGCCCGGTTCAGGTCGGGAGACTGCCATCAGAGCTCTGCAAGTGGCCGGCCTCGAAATCACCCTGATCCGTGATGTGACGCCCCTGCCCCACAACGGCTGCCGACGCGCCAAGCGCCGGCGCGTCTGATTGACGGCTCTGCCCGAGTCCAGGGCGAATTTTCTCTCTTTGATTCATCAGACCGTGCTGCAGTACCAAATCGATCGCATCGAGCATCAGGTCGCTGCCGACCGTTCCCAGACGGGTGTGTTCCTGATCGGCCCCCTCGACCGAGGTCAGGCGACCACCCTGGGCAACGCCCTGCGCCGCGTGCTGATCGGCGGCCTTGAAGGCAGCGCCATCACCGCAGTGCGTATCGCCGGTGTCAACCACGAATACGCCACGATTCCCGGGGTTCGGGAAGACGTGCTCGATATCCTGCTGAACTGCAAGGAGATCGCTGTCAACAGTCGCAATCGCGACCTCGAGATCGGTCGTCTGAGCATCAACGGGCCCGCCACGGTGACCGGATCAGACCTTCAGTTTTCCTCCCAGGTGCAGGTGATCGACGGAGACCGTCCGATCGCCACCGTGGCCAAGGGCCACAGCCTGGAAATGGAGGTGCATGTCGAGCGCGGCATCGGTTATCGGCCTGTTGATCGTCACGCCGAGGACACCAGCGCCATCGATCTGCTTCAGATTGATGCGGTGTTCAAGCCCGTCAGGCGTGTCAACTACGGCGTTGATGAGACCGCCGTTGGAGAGGGTGGATCCGCCCGCGAGCGGCTCCGCCTCGAGATCGAGACCAACGGCAGCATCACCCCTGACGACGCCATGGCTCAGGCGGCCAACCAGCTGATCGCTCTGTTCCAGCCCCTGGCCAGCCTCACCATGGCCGACGAGCCGGGTCTTGAGCCCGAACCCTCAGCCGAGGCACAGATCCCGCTCGAAGAACTCAACCTTTCGGTGCGGGCCTACAACTGTCTGAAGCGCGCCCAGGTCAACTCCGTGTCGGACCTGATGGGCTTCAGCTACGAAGATCTCCTGGAGATCAAGAACTTCGGCTCGAAGTCGGCCGATGAGGTGATCGAGGCTCTCGAGCGCATCGGCATCACCCTGCCCCAGAGCCGCACCAGCGCCTGAGATTCGTCTTCCTCCCTGCCACGCAGCAACCCACAGAGTCATGAGACACCAGTGCCGAGTTCCCCAGCTGGGACGCCCCGCCGATCAGCGCAAAGCGATGCTGCGAGGCCTCACCACCCAACTGATTCGTGAGGGTCGGGTCACCACCACCAAGGCCCGGGCCAAGGCCCTGCGCGACGAAGCCGAGCGCATGATCACCCTGGCCAAGGACGGCAGCCTGGCGGCACGCCGCAGGGCCATCGGCTACATCTACGACAAGCAGCTTGTGCATTCCCTGTTCGACAAGGCGCAGGAGCGATACGGCGACCGCAGTGGCGGTTACACACGCATCATCCGGACCGTCCCCCGCCGTGGTGACAATGCAGAGATGGCGATCATCGAGCTGGTCTGAACTGGTCTCGATCCGACAGAGCATCTTTCTCTGCCGGGCTACAGCCGATTGAGCAGCGACCGTTGAACGTGGCCAACCTGCGCCGCATCGCGCTCTGCATTCAGTACGACGGTGCCGGGTTCAACGGCTGGCAACGGCAGCGCAATGCCCGAAGCGTGCAACAGACCATCGAGGAGGCCCTGCAAGGACTTGATCCTGCAGGGCCTGGCTTGTGTGTGGCCGCAGGACGCACTGACACCGGCGTCCACGCCGCCGGCCAGGTGGTGCACTTTGACACCGCAGGGCCGATCCCCGCGCATCGCTGGCCCAAGGCGATCAACGGTCGGTTGCCCGCCACCATTCGCGTGGTGGCGGCACGCGAGGTGGCCCACGACTGGCATGCCTGTTTCAGCGCCTGCTACCGGCGTTACCGCTACACCCTGTACAACGGCCGTCTGCCCAATCTGTTTGTGCAACCGTGGAGCTGGCACCGGTACCAGTCACGCATTGACGAGCGCACCATTGCCAGCCTGCTGGGCACCATGGTCGGGGAGCATGATTTCTCAGCGTTCATGCGGGCTGGCAGCCGCCGTCGCAACGGCATCACCACCCTGCAGGAGGTGCAGGTGGAGCGCTCCGGTGACCTGATCACGGTGGAGCTACAGGCCAGCGGCTTTCTTTATGGCATGGTGCGGTTGCTGATGGGCCAGCTGGTCGCCGTGGCCGAAGCACGACTGGACGCCGCGCTTCTGCTCGAGCGCTGGCGGCAACAGCGCCGTTCAGAGATCAAGGAGGCGGCTCCCGCCCAAGGCCTCTGCCTGTTGCGGGTAGGCTATCCCACGCCCGTTTTCACGAAAGCGGAGTGTTACAGTCTTCAACCGCGGTATGTGCTGAGCGGCTCGGATCACCAGGGCTTTTGAACCGTCTGAATCGTGGGTTGCCTGTTCCCGACAGGGACAGCTGGCCATGTCATCGATGGACCATCGGCCCCGGTCACGCCCGTTAACGCACCGTTTCAGAGCTGCTTCCATGACCTGCTCCTGTGGGTCATTCAGGTGCAACCTCTGAGCGATCAGAGCGCTCTCGGGCGATCTGAATCGATCAAGTCAAGGGCCCAGGCCCATTCAACCTTTGCTGATGGCCCTGACCGGCCGGCAGGTAAGGTCAAACCATCACGGTCTGACGCCGGATCCCAACGGATCTGCAGCGACGATCGTTTCCCGGCCCGGCATTGACCGGTGCTTCATCCGGCGACATGAACAAGACACCCCTACCGTCCACCGACACCCTCGAGCGCCAGTGGTATCTGGTCGACGCTGAGAACCAGACGCTCGGCCGCCTGGCCAGCGAGGTGGCTCAGGTGCTGCGCGGCAAAAACAAGCCCTGCTACACCCCCCATCTCGACACCGGCGATTTCGTCATCGTGATCAACGCTGACAAGATCAAGGTGAGCGGCAACAAGCCCACCCAGAAGCTCTACCGGCGCCACTCGGGTCGTCCGGGCGGCATGAAGACTGAGACCTTTGCCCACCTGCAGGCCCGCCTGCCCGAGCGCATCGTCGAGAAGGCGATCAAGGGCATGCTTCCGCACAATGCCCTGGGTCGCCAGCTGTTCCGCAAGCTGAAGGTCTACCGCGGTATGGAACATCCCCACGCTGCCCAGCAGCCCCAGGTTCTCGCCCTCAATCCCTCCGCTTCCGCCCAATGAGCCCGAATTCCGTCGTCTACTGGGGAACCGGTCGCCGCAAGACCGCTGTGGCCCGCGTTCGCGTGGTTCCAGGGAATGGTCAGGTGACGATCAACGGTCGTCCCGGTGACAACTACCTCAACTACAACCCCGTGTATCTGGCCGCGGTCAAGGCTCCTCTGCAGACCCTGGGCCTGGCCAGCGACTATGACCTGCTGGTCAACGTGCGTGGTGGCGGGCTCACCGGCCAGGCCGATGCCATCAAGCAGGGTGCAGCACGGGCCCTCTGCGATCTGTCGCCCGACAACCGCAAACCGTTGAAGACCGAAGGCCACCTCAGTCGCGATCCCCGCGCCAAAGAGCGTCGTAAGTACGGTCTCAAGAAAGCCCGTAAGGCTCCTCAGTTCTCCAAGCGCTGATTCTGCATCGCTGCTTCAGCCATCCGTCCCACCTGTCAACGCCATGCCCAAGGCCGATATCCACCCCACCTGGTACCCCGATGCCAAGGTGATCTGCAACGGAGAAGTGGTCATGACCACTGGCTCCACCCAGCCCGAGATCCACGTCGACGTCTGGAGTGGCAACCACCCCTTCTACACGGGAACCCAGAAGATCCTGGACACCGAGGGGCGTGTGGATCGCTTCATGCGCAAATACGGCATGGGTGGTGGCGACTCGGCGTCTGGAGCCAAGAAGGCTGTCAAGTCTGAGGTTCCCGCTGACGCTGCAGCAACGGAGCCGGTAGCTGCCGGTGACACCTCCGACAAGGCCTGAGCCTGGAGCTCTGAGCCTGCTGGCCCGCCCCCTTGGATTCCCAACTGCTGGATGAACGTCTCGAGGCCGCCCGGCGCACCTTCGAGGCCCTCGAAACCCAGCTCGCAGATCCGGCGGTGGCGGCTGATCCTGTGCAGTTGCAACGCCTGGCCCGGGATCGGGCCAGGCTCGAGCCTCTGGTGATCGATCAAGGGCGGCTGCGCAAATGTCGCGATGATCAGATCCAGGCCCAGATCCTTCTGAAGCAGCACCGCGGCGATGCCGCCATCGAGGAGCTGGCCGCCGAGGAGCTGCAACGCCTGGCTGAAGACATCAGCACCCTGGAACGGCGGCTCACGATCGCCCTGCTGCCCCAGGATCCCCGTGACGAACGCAGCGTCATGCTGGAGATCCGCGCCGGTGCCGGCGGCGATGAAGCGGCCATCTGGGCCGGTGATCTGGCCCGCATGTACGAGCGCTATGCCCAGAGCGTGGGCTGGCAGGTGGAGCCCGTCAGTGCCTCCGAAGCCGATCTGGGTGGCTACAAGGAACTGATCCTTGCGATCAAAGGAGAGCGGGTCTACAGCCAGCTCAAGTTCGAAGCCGGCGTGCATCGGGTGCAACGGGTGCCGGCCACCGAGTCCCAGGGTCGGGTGCACACCTCGACGGCCACGCTGGCGGTGATGCCCGAAGTCGATCCGGTGGAGGTCCAGATCGACCCCACCGATCTCGAGATCAGCACCGCACGCTCAGGTGGAGCCGGCGGTCAGAACGTCAACAAGGTGGAGACGGCGGTCGATCTGCTGCACAAGCCAACAGGAATTCGGGTGTTCTGCACCCAGGAGCGCTCCCAGCTGCAGAACCGCGAGCGGGCCCTGGAGATTCTGAGAGCCAAGCTCTATGAACGTGAACTGGCCGAAGCCAACGCCAAGGAGCGGGCCGGGCGACTGGCCCAGGTGGGCAGCGGTGACCGCAGCGAAAAGATCCGCACCTACAACTACAAGGACAACCGCATCACCGACCATCGCCTGGGGCGCAACTTCAGCCTGGAGCCGACCCTTGATGGTCAGTTGCACGACCTGATCACCGCGTGCATCGCCGCTGATCAGAACCGTCAGCTCGAAGAACTGGCCCAGCAGGCAGCCCTGGGCTGAGGCTCAGGTGAGGCCGATCACATACTTGGCCCATTCACCGTTGCGACCGCCGCGCATCTGGCGGGTGGCTTCAAAGCTGAGGGTGCTCAGGGGCCTGTGGGGCTCGCGCCGCAGGGGCATGCCCGCCTCGCGGGGAGTGCGACTGCCCTTGCGCACATTGCAGGGCAGGCAAGCCGTCGTGACGTTGTCCCAGGTGTCACGACCGCCGCGGCTGCGCGGCAGCACATGGTCGATCGACAGGGGTTCCCTGGCGGTGCCGCAGTACTGACAGCGATGGCCGTCGCGCTGAAACAGATTGCGCCGCGTCAGGGGCAAGGGCCGATAGGGAACCCTCACAAACTGACGCAGGCGGATCACGGTGGGCTGGAGCAGGTCATCGCGGATCATGCGCGAAGGGTCGTGTTCCAGCCCTTCGGCCTTGCCTTTGAGCACCATCACCATGGCCCGACGCCAGGTGGTGATGTTCAGCGGCTCATAGGAGGCATTGAGGACGAGAACCTGGCCCATGCCAGCTCCCTGCGTTGGCGGCATGCTAAGGGGGATGGCAGCGGCAGCATGGTGCGCCTGCTTACCCTTCTGGCAGCTCAGACGCCATGAACGCCTTCCCCCTGGCATCGCCTCCCGAGCCCCACGAGGCCGGCGTCTCCCGCCAGCGGGCCTGGGTGGAGGTCGACGCTGACGCGATTCGCCGCAATGCCGCAGCCCTGACGGCGACTCTGGCCCCAGGCAGCAGCCTCATGGCCGTGGTCAAGGCCGACGGCTATGGCCATGGCGCCGCACCCGTCGCCCAGGCGGCCCTGGCGGGGGGAGCAAGCTGCTTCGGGGTCGCCACCCTCGCCGAAGGGGTGCAGTTGCGACGCGCCGGCATCACCGCTCCGGTGCTGGTGCTCGGCAATCTGATTCATGCCGAGGAACTGCGCAGCTGCCTGCGCTGGCAGCTGATGCCGACCCTCAGCGGCATGCGCGAAGCGCTGCTCTGCCAGAACCTGGCCGCCACGGGTGGGCGCACCATGCCCGTGCATCTCAAGCTCGACACAGGCATGGCGCGGCTCGGGGTCGACTGGCAGGAAGGGCCTCGCCTGGTGGCGGCGATCGCCGATCTGGGGCATCTGGAGCTTGCAGGGATCTACTCCCACCTCGCCTGTGCCGACGCGCACCCTGCCGAGGATGACGGCCTCACCGGCACCCAGCAGCACCGCTTCGACACCGTGCTGGAGAGCCTGCGGCAACAGGATCTGAACCCGGGTTGCCGGCACCTGGCCAATTCGGCAGCCACCCTGCGGGGACGAGCCTTTCACTACGACATGGTGCGGGTGGGACTGGCCCTCTATGGCCACAGTCCGGCTGGGCATCTGGATGGGGCGACCACGCTCAGGCCCGCCATGCAGGTGCGGGCCAGGGTCAGCCTGATCCGGGAGGTGGGCAGCGGCGTGGGTGTCAGCTACGGCCACCGCTTCCGCACCAACCGGCCCAGCCGTCTGGCGGTGGTGGGCATCGGCTACGCCGACGGCGTGCCACGCCAACTGTCGGGCAGCATCACGGTGCTGCACGGCGGCAGATCGATCCCCCAGGTTGGGGCGATCACCATGGACCAGCTGGTGCTGGATGCCACCGAGGCCCCCGATCTGGATGTGGGCTCTGTGGTCACCCTGCTCGGTCACGACGGTGACCTGCAGATCACTCCCCGCGACTGGAGTGATCGATGCCAGACCATCCCGTGGGAAATCCTCTGTGGTTTCAAGCACCGCCTGCCCCGTTTGCCCCTGGGAGCCCACTGAGCTGAGGCCACACTGATAAGCTCAGTCGAGCCCCTGGAGAGGTGGCTGAGTGGTTGAAAGCGGCTCCCTGCTAAGGAGTTACAGGAGGCAACTTCTGTCGAGGGTTCGAATCCCTCCCTCTCCGTTTCCCAGTTCTGCGTGGCCTGGTCCTTGTCCAGGCCCCCTTCACGCGGCAGCCCTGCTCTCGGCTGGCAACCCGACCGATCAACCAACACCCATGAGCCGGGTGCTGATGGCCGGCAGCAGCTCGGCATCATCTGCCCAGTGCGCGCCCTCGCTCATGACAACCAGCAGGGTGGGCGCGCAGCCCTCGAGCTCGATGTAGGCGGCATCATGGCGAGCCTGGCTCATCCAGCCAGCCTTGCTCCACAGGCGTGCTTTGCGGGGAAGTCCCGCCCCCAGAAAACCATCGACCTGGTTCTCGGGATCTGCGGTGCGCGCGTCCACATCAAGAGAGCGTTGCAGCAGAGCCCGCATGCGCGCACAGGCCGGCGGCGAGACCACTGCGGCAGCGATCACGGCCTGCAGCAGGCGGGCCACGCCGTTGCTCGAGAGCCGGTTGCGGTTGGCGTTGTTGCGTCCATAGAACTGGTATTCACGGCCATAGGGCCCGTCATCCCAGGTCTTCTGGCAGGCGTTCCAGCCAGCCAGCTCTGGCCAGCCCAGATCGGCCAGCCAATGGTTGACCAGCTGGCGCTGCTCGATCCATACCGCCATCGCGTCGTCGGCCAGCTCAGGGCCACCGGTGGTGCCACTGAGACGGTCGACCACATACTCGGTGGCGTTGTTGCTCGAGTGCTGCACCATGGCCGCCAGAGCACGGCGCAGCTCTGGTGTTTCGGCCAGCAGGTCCTGCTGCAACCAGGCTTCGGCCGCCACCAGATAGACAAGCTTGACCACACTGGCGGGGTAGCGCAGCTGATCACCGCGCCAGCTGGAGCCCTGAACAGGCCCTGCCCAGTAGGCAGCCGGTTCGAGCTGGGTCGCGCGGTCGATCTGGGACTCGGCGAATCGCAGCCAGGTGATCGACAGATGCTCCCCCAGACCGGATCTGCCAGAGGTCTCCAGGAGGTGCACCAGATCGACCAGGGCCTGGTCCATGGCCGGATCCGGGCTGTAGAACGCCATCACTCCCCGCCGCGGATGTCGTGAGATTAGGGACCATGGCCGCGCTTGAGCTGCTCCGACCGGGCACCGTCTGGCAGCTGCTGAGCCCGATCAATGGCTACAGCCATTGGCAGGGCAGCAGTCTCGCCACCCAACTGTGGCCGGGGCGGGCGCTGCAGGTGCTGCACAGTCCCAGCGACTGCCCGCGGCTGCGGGTGAGAACCCGCGACGACGGCTACCCCTGCTGGCTCGACCCCTGCGATCTTCTGGGGGCGGCCATGGCCAGCGCGGCCACGGGAACGAGACTGCTCAGCGCAGCCACCATCGGCGCACGCCTGCCCCGGGTGCTGGCCTACGCCCAGGCGGCTCTGCTGCAGCCCAACACCTACCTGTGGGGCGGCAGCCTGGGTCCGGACTTCGACTGCTCGGGGCTGGTGCAACGGGCGTTTGCCGAGGCGGGAATCTGGATCCCCAGGGATGCCTACCTGCAGGAACGGTTCTGCCAGCCCGTGGCGGTGCGTCCAGGCGTGCTGCATGCGCTGCTGCCAGGGGATCTGATCTTCTTTGGCTCCCCCCAGCGCTGCACCCATGTGGGCCTGCACCTGGGCCAGGGCCGCTACCTGCACAGTTCAGGAGAGGAGCACGGCCGCAATGGCCTGGGGGTCGACGATCTGAACCCCCACAACCGCGACGCGGTCGCGACCCACTACCGCCTGCAACTGCGTGGCGCTGGACGGGTCATGCGCTGCCATGACGGCAGCCCCCTGCCCGCCTAAGGTCGCCGCCATGGCTGCCGAACTGCCCCTGTCTGTGGTGGTGCCTCTGTTCAACGAGGAGGCCAGCCTTGAGCCACTGGTGGACCAGCTGTTGACCGTCCTGCGTCCTCTGGGGCAGGAGTTTGAGCTGGTGTTGGTGGACGACGGATCCCGTGACCAGACAGCGGCCCTGCTCACAACGCTGAGCGGCAGGGTTCCCGAACTGGTGGCCGTGCTGCTGCGGCGCAACTATGGCCAGACAGCCGCCATGGCCGCCGGCTTTGACAGCAGCCGTGGCGCCACGATCGTGACCCTCGACGGCGATCTTCAGAACGATCCAGCCGACATCCCGCTGCTGCTGGAACGACTGCAGCAGGGCTATGACCTGGTGAGTGGTTGGCGGCACCAGCGTCAGGATGCCGCCCTCAGCAGGCTGCTGCCCAGCCTGCTGGCGAACGCCCTGATCGGCCGGGTGACCGGCGTGCGGCTGCACGACTACGGCTGCTCGCTCAAGGCCTACCGCCGCGAGGTGCTCGACGATCTCAACCTCTACGGGGAACTGCATCGCTTCCTGCCGGCACTGGCCTCGATCGAGGGGGCCCGCATCGCCGAGGTCAAGGTGCGCCATCACCCCCGCCGCTTCGGCAACAGCCACTACGGCATCGATCGCACCGTGCGGGTGCTGATGGATCTGCTGACGGTCTGGTTCATGAAACGGTTCCTGACCCGGCCGATGCATGTCTTCGGCTTCGGCGGTCTGGCGGCCATCGGCCTCGGGGCCCTGATCGTGCTCTGGTTGATCGCCCAGAAGATCATGGGAGCCGACATCGGCGGCCGCCCCCTGCTGCTGATGGGTCTGCTCAGCTTCCTCACCGGCGTGCAACTGGTCTGCTTCGGACTGCTGGCTGAATTGCAGATGCGCACCTATCACGAAAGCCAGAACAGACCCATCTATCGGGTCAGGGCCGTGCTGGGTCGGCCGCCTTCAGCCACCCTGGGAGCTGGGACCGGCATTGCGAGGCCGGCGGGCAACCCGGACTGACGGAGCTCCAGCGGGCTGCGCTGCGGCACTGCGGCCCCTGAAACGAGCCATCGCCGCCGCCGCCGCTGCCACCACCTCAGGGTGGGGATCCCGCAGGGCGCGCTTCAGCAGGGGCACGGCGGCACGATCACCCCAGCCAGCCATCTGATCCACAGCCGCCAGGCGCTGCACAGCCGAGGCATTGAGCTGACCGGCCCAACGCAGCAGCCGCTGCCGGCGCACCAGGGGCGGAGCCCCAACGGTGTCAGCGGCCTGGTTGGCTGCGCTGGGAGCCTTGGCCCCAAACGAAGGTGCAGCGGATGGCGACAGAACCCGGGATGTGGCTGCCGGTAACGGAACCGGACGGCCCACGGCGCCCTGATGATCAAGGCCTGAAGCACGACGCCGGCTGAGTAACCACAACAGACCGGCCAGCACGGCGGCGCTGATGGCGGCAGGTGTACCCATGGATTGAACTTTTATGTCGCCCCGCCAGAGGCGGCGGGGCCACTCAGAACGTGCTCCGTACAGTACGCCTGATACCCATTGGCCTTCGCCATGACTGGAGAATTTGCTGCCGCCTGGCTTCCGTCAGTGTTCGTTCCCCTGGTCGGGATCGTTGGCCCGGCCGTGGCGATGGCCCTGCTGTTCAACGTGATCGAAGCGCGCGACTGACACGGGAGCCCCGTTCTGCACGCAACGTCGCCCCTCCTTACATCGATCCAAATCCCAACCATGACCGTCACACCCGTCGCCGACCCGACCGTCGGCAACCTGGCCACTCCCGTCAACAGCAGCTACTTCACCAAAGCCTTTCTCAACGCACTGCCCGCCTATCGCCCCTCCCTGTCGCCCAACCGTCGGGGCCTGGAAGTGGGCATGGCCCATGGCTTCTTCCTCTACGGGCCCTTTGCGATCACCGGGCCCCTGCGCGCCACCGAGTACGCCAGCACAGCCGGTCTGCTGGCCGCCATTGGGCTGGTCTCGATCCTGACGGTGTGCCTGTCGATCTACGGCACCGCTGGCAACGGTCCCAACGTGCAGCCTGCCGATGCGACGATCGACAACCCTCCTGCAGATCTGTTCACCAAAGCTGGCTGGGCCGAGTTTGCGAGCGGCTTCTGGCTTGGCGGATGCGGCGGAGCAGCCTTTGCCTGGTTCCTGTGCGGCACTGCCCTGGTGAGCCCCCTGGTGAACATTGCCGGTGGCGTCTGGAGCGTCGGCTGAGCCCCAGGCACCCTGCTCAGACGGCCACAGCCACTCGGCTGCCGTAACAAGGCTCGGCTTGAAGCCCCACCAACGGTGGGGCTTTTTTGTGGCCTTCGTCCCTGGCCACTCGAAGCAAGCGCAGAGGACGAGCAGTGAGCAGAACCGCTGTGTGAGGCTGCCGATCTGAACCAACTCTGCAGGGAGAGCACCCCTGCACGCCCAACAAGAACAGGCTGAACATGAGTCTCATCCTGATCTCATGGCCCAACCATCTGCCAACACCTATCTCAAGACACCGCAAGCGGTGGATGACCTCTTCTCCCTGAACCTGGATTCAAACCAGCCCCAGCTGCTGGGCAACATTCTCAGCAACGATGGCGGCGGCAAGGCCAAGCGACTGTGGGCGGTCAGCGCCGCAACCGAGTCTGATGGCGACGACATGTCGTCGTTGCTCCAGCAGAACGACTTCAGCTCACCCGTGCAGCTGCAGACCGACAATGGAGCCACGGTCACCATCGATGCGCTGGGCAACGTGACCTACACCCCGGTCGCAAACCTCTACTGCCTGGATGACAGCTTCAGCTACGCCATCCGTATGGCCAATGGCACGCTCAGCGTCGGCACGGTGAGCATCGAACTGCCGCCGCCAGGTTTCTACACAGGGGAGCTCTCTCTGGAAAACCCTTCTGGGAGCGACAATGTCTCTGCAGCAGGCGTTTCCAACGACTTTGACCCTCTGACCAATCGCGCCGATTACTGGGCGATCGAACTGAAGGCGGGTGAGTCCATTTATGTCGAAGGAGCTCGACTGTAGCAAGACTTCGACATGAGCATCTGGTTGTTCAACAAAATCATCACCGATCCCGTCACCGAGTTTGCCGGCGGCTTGAACAGCAAACTCGATGCCGCCGATGCAGGCTATATCGATTTTGCCGATGATGAAATTGAGGTTCCAGGCCCCTTCGGCGACCCACGAACCATCATTTATACGGCGGCAAGCGACCAGTGCATCACTGCGATTGTGACCAACTTCCTTTCAGGTCCCGACAGCGGTCTGGATGGCGCCTTTGATTACATGATCGGCGTTCAGGCCTCGGTCTGATCAAGACCACGCCTGGTCTACGCGAGAACGGCCCTCCAAGGTCCATCGCGCCAAAGCCCATCGGATCCCCGACCAAGACTCCTGAATCCCCCGCGGCAGACGTGGGGGGTTTTTTGCAGATTGGCGTCATTTGGCTAAGCAAGTGGCCATCAACACAGAAAAAAGCGCCTACTGAAGACGGGGCATTGCATCGCACCTCAAAGGGTGGCGTGATAGCCGAATCGGCCGAACTAGTCAGAGGTGGAACCAATATCTTTTTGCATTGATCAAGCAAAACCGCTTCATAGAGTATGAGAAGCTCGTTTTTATGAGGATTCAAAAGCGGAATTTCAACTGACTGTAGAGGCCACTGCCCAGCAAGAAGTTGTCGCCCCAAATCGCATTGTCTGCCTGATCGAAATGATTGAACTGGCGAACCCAGCCGAGCTCAAATTGCCAATTCGCGCCGGCCAGCAGTCGGGCAATCACACCACCGGCACCAATACCATTGTCGAAAACAAATACCTGTCCCTGACGAGAACGCACACTATTGACCCCTCCATAGCCAAGAAATGGAACCAGTTGCAGCGTGGTGGACTTGCGTCGCCAAATGCTCCAAGCGATCTCAACGGATCCAAGATAACCACTATCGCCACTCAACGTTTGCCCCGGAAGTCCGCGAATTCCGGTATCACTGCCAACAGTGAAGCCCATGTCTGGGATCAATGGATTCAGGGCGATCTGGCCTGCCACCCTGAGCAGAATGCTGGTATTGGCTGTCAGCCCTGACGCAACCGCGACCGTGGCACCGACTGCAGAAGCCTGACTTGGAACAATGCCCAGCCTTCCCATGCTGTTGAGCTGATTTTCAGGGCTGAAACCATTGACTCCCTGCAGGCCGTACAGAGCTGCGCTCCAGGTTGAGCGATGACCGATGCCATTGGCCCCAACCCCAAAACGAAGAAATCCGGAATTCGTAGAGCTGTTCTCTCCAAAATATAAGGGCACCAGTTGACCGTGAGAATAAGCGTCGTTGCGGTTCAAGCTGACACCACCAAACAGAACCCAGCGTTGTCGCAGACTTTCGCGAAACACCCAATCCAACTGGCCGTATCCCTGAAACTGCCGAAACGCTAATTGCTTTTGGCTTTGCGGCCCTTCAACCAAGTTGCGGCGGCTGTATCCAAAGGAACCTGTCAGCGACACGGACTCAGCCAACGGATACGTGTAGCTGAGCGAAGAGATTACCGCCCCAAGCTTGGGGGTATCATCCATATCCCCTTCACCGTAGACGAGCAGGAGATCATCCTCGTGCAGCAAGTTGTTTTGCAACAGCGTCACCACGGCGCGCCATTCGCCGTAGCCAGCATTGCCATCGTTGCGCAGAGAGAGATCTCCACGAAGCGGATCTTTCGTTGCTGCCACCATTAGCGTCAAAGTCCCCTGGCTGGCATCACTGCCAAGACGGCCGATCGAGCCTTGAAGCAGATCGATCCCGGTTCGGCGCCTGAGGACCTGGATTTCGCGCTGCAGGGCCGGCAGATTGAGCACCGTGCCCTGCAAGGGCCGCAGCAAGCGACGAACACGGGCCGCCAAACGTGGATTGGAGGCGACAACTCGGATTTCGGCCAGCCGTCCTTCGACCACTTCCAAGGCACCAGGTGGCTCGCTGCTCAGCACATAGACCCTGGTGTTGATGTAACCGTCTGCTTCCAACCGGGCGTTCAAGGCGGCCGCACAGGCCAGCAAGGTCTCGCCTTGCGTTGGGCGAACGCAGCCAGCGAAAATCCGACGCAATTGCTGTGGCCCGTAGAGACGGCTGCCCTCAACCTTGGGCAGGATCCCCAGAACCGGCTCCTGAGAGCTGTCTTCCTGGCTGGGCTGCTCGCTGCCGTTCCGATCCTCAGGCAGCGGCCAACGCTGCTCAGATGGCACCAGCGCAGGCAGGCGCACCGGACCGGGTTGCAACGGCGGTGCGATCAACTGGGCGATGAGCGGGATCAACAGCGGCTTCGTGGGGGCGTCATGGCATCGGCTGGATGGGCGGAGGGGATCCCTTTTAATGGACCTGGCCCTGGAGCAGACAACACGATGCTGTCGAATCCTTGGCGTCTGTCAGCTGCAGCGGCCAGCCTCCTGGCTCTTCAGGCCCCGGAAGCACTGTGGGCCAATGAGATCACTGCCAATGAGGCGCAGGGATTCGGCACCGTGATCAATCACAACAGCCAGGGCGATTACACGATCACAG